>JGI12316J14372_10000280_pt1 | contig 109249 bp, 95 predicted proteins | sample MarCyaLeptolynsp_FD_14372 | JGI IMG/M metagenome (IMG submission 14372)
TCCAACAAAGGAAATGCGCAAAACGGCCTTGGGAGCCACTGAGTCGGTAGAATGGGAATCCCTTCCAGATGGTGTCGCCACCTTAAGGCACCTCAAGGATCAAGACTACCAAATTTGGGCTATTGAACAGTGTGAAGGTTCAATTCCCTTACAAACCTGGCAACCCAATCTAGCCCAAAAACAACTATTCGTTTTCGGCAATGAAGTTAGTGGAGTAAGTGATGAAGTATTGTCATTTTGTGATGGCGCCATTGAGATACCACAATTTGGCACCAAGCACTCCCTGAATATAGCCGTTAGCGCAGGAATTGTTCTTTGGGACTACACCAAGAAATTACTCAAATAAAAAAGGCTGCCAAATGGCAGCCTTTTTTGATATTATAAAGCTTCGCTTATTTAGCTACACTTACGTCTACACGACGGTTGATATTGTTACGACCATTCGCTAGAGGGTTGTTTTCTCCCTCTGAAGTAGTCTGGATACGAGAAGCATCGATTCCGAATACTTGTACCAATTCTTGTTTTACTTCATCGGCACGACGCTGACCTAATTTGCGGTTGTACTCCTCAGGACCAGAGCCATCGGTGTAACCAGTTAGTACCACGTTTACGTCAGGGTTAGCTTTCAAGGTATTAGCAACAGCGGCTAAACGTAAGTAGTTGGCCTCAGTTACTGTAGCACTATTGAAGCTAAAGAACACTGAAGGAAGGTAAGCTCCAACACCACCGCCACCGGAAGTCGCGCTAGCTACAGAAATACCTTTAAAGTTAACCAATGCACCAGCCGGGGTGTTTGGTTCAGCATCCATGTGATCACCTACACCGTCACCATCAGAGTCAATCATACGACCTTGATCGTCAACCTTAGCGCCTTTGGCGGTAAATGGATCAGCGTCTAGGTAATCAGGAATTCCATCACCGTCTACATCCAGAGGAGCTCCATTTGGACCAACATTTACATCGGCAGGAGTACTATTATCCTGATCATAGAAGTTGCTCACACCATCACCATCATCATCACTTACCAATTTCACATAATCCTTTTTAATGTCTGCGATATCTGCAAAAACACCTTCGAAAGGACTGTAGTACACGATGGAAGATTTTTCATCGTCACCAAAGTTATATGCCAAACCAACACCAAAGTAACCGAAGAAATCCGCAGTGACACCAATTTCTCTTGAATCCGCAATATCATAGTTAGCCAGGGTATGTTTGTATAGCACGTCTAAATCCCAAGTATTATTCAATCTATACTTATAAGTTAATTGCATGGGCACCACAGTGGTGAATGAACGTCCATCCGCACCTCCTAAATCACCACGCGGGTTGCCTGCTCCATCAAAACCCTGCGCATCCATTGAGGTTGCACCTAAACCAATACTGAATAAAAGCGCATGATTTCTCTCATAATCCTTACCGTAAAGGAAGATATTGCTAAGGTTAAAATTCAGACTTAAGTCAGCGTCGATGTAATTTCCCTCGTAGTAATAATCGAAGTCGGTACCCGAAGTGCTGTGGTAACCAGCTGAACCAGTTAGACCAAGCATCGGACTAAACCAGTAATTAAGATTACCGCGTAATCCGATTTCAAATCCACCAATTCCAGAGGGAGCATTAACATCACTATCTCCGAAAAAATAGCTAGCCGCATCTCCTAAGGAAGCAGTTGCACCAACATTAAGTCCGAGGGACCAATGCTTAAAGTTTTTGTGATAAGCCTCGGAAAGACGCACCTCATCATCCTGTGCGTTCGCTCCATAAGTGAAAACTAAAAGCCCGAAAAGTAGTCCTAATCTTTTCATAATTATCTTAAGGGTTAAGTAAATGCGCTTTGTTACAATTACATGGCAAAAGTACCAAAAAACACACAACAGCAAACTAAAATGAATACTTCGGAGAAAATTAATATCTCTTCAAAACAATATTTATTATAACTAAAGTGACTTAATCTCCTGTATCAAGCTCTGGACGTCACTTTCAGAGTGTAAAAAATCCTTCAAATCCGCATTGATTCTTAAAATTTTACCCTTCCAAAAATGATTCAAATAAATACCGTAACGCTCTGTTAACTTTATTAAGTAATCCTTTTTCAAATTTTCTTCGAAGCGTCCTCTCTGCTCAATATTTTTCATCAAGGACTGAGGTGATCGCTGAAGGTAAATCAAGAGGTCTGGTTGGGGCACATTTTGAAAGGCCATTTGCCAAAATTCCCGGTACAAACGAAACTCTGCATCGTTAAGGTTATTTTGGGCGAAAACCAAACTTTTAAAGGGGGCATAATCCGCGATAATATAAGAGCTAAACAAATCACCACTGGCCGGCAAAGAAGACAACTGATGATATCGATCGGCCAAAAATGCCATCTCAACCGAAAAGGCATAGCGCTCGGGATCATCATAAAACTTTTCTAAAAATGGATTATCTGCAAATTCTTCCAGTATCAAACGCCCTTTGAGCTTCTTGGCCAAAATTCTTGACAGGGTAGTTTTTCCGGCACCAATATTGCCCTCTATTGCTATGTAACGAATGTCATTCAAGGCGTTTGATTTTTCTTGTGTCCTCTGCTAAATCTTCTAAGGCCCTTTGATATTTCACCGATTCCCCGGGCCTGCTTAATTCTGAATCCAGTTCTAATAGAGGCAGCAAGGCAAAGGCTCTTTGCTCTAGATGAGGATGAGGGACTTTCAATCGTTCTGAATCAATTTTCAAACCTTTAAATAAAAGAATATCAATATCGATTATCCGATCCTCGTATTGTCCAGACTTATTTCTAATTCTCCCCAAAGCCGACTCCACACGCAGGATTTCGTCCAACAACTCCATGGGAGTCCAATCGGTCTCAACCTCCCAAACTTGATTATAAAACCAATTTTCACTTAACATTTTCCATGGCGGTGTAATATAAAGCGAAGAAACTCTACTAACCCTAATGAAAGGGTTCAACATTTGCCTGGCGGTTTGGAATGTTTTAGGGGGTTCACCCTGATTCGCTCCAACTAAGAGGTAAATGCCTTGAACAACTTTTGACAAATTATCGTATTACTTAATATTGCTACGGCAAGACAAAACTAAATTTCCAAAATGAAATCTTTTCTAAAAATGTTACTTGCTTCCATAATTGGTGGAGGCATCCTCATCTTCTTACTCTTCATTATTTTGGCATCATTCGCTTCCTTAGCCTCTATGGAAGACCAAGAGCTGGTGGTGGCAGAAAACTCTGTTTTACTTATGGACCTTAATGGTCGGTATGTAGAAAGATCCCAAAACAATCCTTTTGATAGTTTCGACCCTTTTGCTGGAGAAATGGAATCCGCCATTGGACTAGATGAAACCATTGCTGCGCTTAAAGCCGCAAAAGATGACCCAAAAATAGAAGGTATTTACTTAGAGGGAGGTATTCCTCTGGCGGGACATGCCACCCTAAAAGAAATTCGTGACGCTCTTCTCGATTTTAAATCAAGTGGTAAATTTATTTATGGGTATAGTGAAGTCTTAACCCAAAAGGGTCTTTTCTTAGCTACTGTAGCTGATACTTTCTTAGTTAACCCTGAAGGTGTAGTCGAGTTCTCAGGCATGAGCGCCTCAGTTACCTATTATCGTAAAGCTTTGGAAAAAATTGGCCTAGAACCGGTAGTTCTCCGCGCCACGGGCAACAAATTCAAAAGCGCAGTAGAACCTTACCTCGCCGATGAAATGAGTGAGCCTAACCGCATGCAACTGGAAGAAATCCTTAGCTCAGTTTGGGGCCAGTACCTCAACGAATTCTCGGAAAGCACCGGTTTAAGTATTGCCGAACTCAACACTATCGCAGACTCCTTAATGACCGACCCCGGCACGGCGGCCGAAAAAGGGCTTATCCATGCCACCGGATACCAAGACGAAATTGACGCAATCCTTACTGCAGCGGTTGGGGTATCCAAAAAGGAAAGCATTCGTTTTATAAAGCCCGCGCGTTATGCCAAGAACATGGACCTCAATGGTAGCAGAGACTACAATGAAAACCGCGTGGCGGTAATTGTTGCCCAAGGTGAAATCCAAAGTGGTAATGGTGATGAATACACCATTGGCTCAGAGCGAATTGCCTCAGCCATTCGAGAAGCCCGTGAGAACGACAAGGTCAAAGCCATTGTGCTCCGAGTTAACAGTCCTGGGGGAAGTGCCTTGGCATCTGAAGTCATTTGGAGAGAAATGGACCTAGCACGCCAGGAAAAGCCGGTGATTGCCTCCATGGGCGACGTTGCCGCTAGTGGCGGTTATTACATAGCTTGCTATGCGGATACCATTTTTGCCCAGCCTAACACTATTACCGGCAGCATTGGTGTTTTCGGACTATTCTTCACCGCCGAAGAATTGATGCACGAGACTTTAGGCATTAATGTGGAAACCGTAAAAACTAACGAACATTCTGACTTAGGCCAAATCGACCGCAGTCTTAGTCCATCGGAGCGTAGAATATTAATTTCTCAAGTGGATAAAGTTTATGACACCTTTAAGCAAAGGGTTTCGACTGGTCGTGATCTTGACATCGCCCACGTAGACAGCATTGGCCAAGGCCGGGTATATACAGGTGAAGCAGCGCTTGAATTAGGTCTGGTCGACGTATTAGGAGGCATAAATGAAGCCGTTAGCTACGCCGCTGAAAGAGCGGGAATTGCCGATTCTTATCGCGTGGTAAGCTACCCTGAAAAAGAAGATCCTATTGAGGCCCTGCTTAAAGAATTGAGCTCCGATTTTGGTAGCGCTCAGATTAAAAAAGAATTAGGAAATTACGCCTACTACTTAGACCTAATTGAAAACGCCCAAAAGCGCCAAGGAATCCAGACCAGAATGGACTTCGACTTGCGAATTGATTAATGACCCTTTTACAAGAAAATAAAAAGCAAGAGCACGCCGGGATCATCTTTGTGATCCTGGCGGCTTTGTTTATTGCCGCGCTTATCACTTGTAATTTAGTGGCCAACAAATTCGTGACCGTGGATTTGGGTTTCAAAACCTTTATAGTTTCCGCCGGGGTCATACCTTATCCCTTAACCTTTCTCATCACCGATATCCTCAGCGAAATATATGGTCGCCGACGTACCAATATGGTTGTCTTCTCAGGGTTTTTCGCCTCCCTATTGGTTTTATTGATTCTGTTCTTAGGACATCATTTTCCTGCAATCGTGGACTCGCCGGTATCAAATGCCGACTTTGACACGGTTTTTCAAAATTCAAAAAACGTCATCTTTGGCAGTATGGCCGCCTACCTAGTTGCGCAATTTGTGGACGTTCGGGTTTTCCATTTCCTAAAAAGACGAACCGAAGGAAAATACCTCTGGCTAAGAAATAATGTTTCCACCATCTTTTCCCAATTTTTAGACACCACTATCGTAGTAAGCATAATATTTTGGAATAGTAAAAGCATCGGTGAAATGACTCCTCTAATTGCGGACGGATGGCTTTTCAAAGCATTCTTTGCTGCAACCGATACTCTCTTAATCTACCCCTTGGTTTGGGGACTTCGAACCTACTTCAAATTAGACCGAGGAGGAGAATTGAAACTATGGTAAGCAAAAGGCTCTTTTGGATATTAAAACTATCCCTGCTAGCCCTGGCTGTTTTCTTTCTGCGGCAAAAACTATCCCACCTCGACCTACAAGAACTAAATTGGCAATGGCAGAGTAATAGTCCAATCTATCTAGCCAGTTTCCTGACTTTATGGCTTTTGAACTTGGGATTTGATGCCCTGGCCTGGCAAGCTATTCAATCCATTTTAAAACCAATCACCCTGGGCACTGCCCTAATCCACAATCTTAAATCCTATGGGCTGGCTTTTATCACTCCCGCTAATAGCGGAGAAATCGCAGGGCGCTACATAGTTCAAGAAGCTTCCGAGCATCGGAAAAAAGCCCTCTTTTTAACTTTTTGGAATCATGCTCCAAAGTTGACCGCCAAAATATTAGTCTGTAGCCTGATTCTCATAATCCTAAGTCCCAGCTACCAAGTCACGCCTCTCGGCTCCTTTATCGCAGCTTTGATATTTCTTGCCTCCGTTTTCACCTATTTGAGACTAGAGAAAATTATCAATCTATTTTATGAGAAAAAACTTTGGAACCGTCCACTTAGTGCCTACATCATAAAGGGGGAACCTAGACTTGGTCTTAGACTTAAGTTACTACTAATAAATGCCCTACGCTTTTTAATATTCTCCGCTCAATTGGCCTTGATTCTTTTTGCCTTTAAGCCTGAAGTTATTAGTCTGGAGCTTTTTTGGACCATCCCCCTGTTTTACCTCTTATCCTCACTTATTCCAAGTTACGCTGGCCTGGATTTTATAATCAAAGGCACTCTAGCGCTTTATTTTTTTGAGCTAATTGAGGCAGACGCTCTAAGCTTTACCCTAGCCAGTACCGTAGTCTGGTTCTTCAATTGGGCACTACCCTCCCTGGTGGGTATTAGCAGCCTTAAACGTTCGGAAATGGAAAAACTTAGGAAAAGGAAAAACTAATTCTATTGCCGGCATTGGCGCGCACATTAAAAACTCGCCCTCCCTCAAATAATAAATATTGACCCCTAATCCCGGTTAATTTCGCACTGAGTATCGGTTCTTTATCTAGATTTAAAGACTTCACTTTTGTTGGATATTCTTGAACCGGGAAATGAATGGCCTGAATAGTATCATCTTCAGAATAATATTGGGCTAATTCGCCTTGCAGGTTTTCCCGAAGCCGGTGTTTCTCCGCGGCTAAATCTATTTCGGGAATTTCGTTTTTCAACATGCGCTGCCAGGGAGTTTTATCACCAATAAAAGACTTCATTGCCACCTCAATCTGGCCAGCTAAATATCTATTTTCCGTTTCGGCAAAAACGATCGCCTCCGACGCTCCTTGATCAATCCAGCGGACCGGTCTTTGAGCCTCCCTGGTAACCCCCACTTTAAGATCCCCACTATTGGCGAGATAAACTAGGTGTGGTTGTAACTGGTAAGATTTTTCAAATTCCAAATCGCGATCTTCTATCCCCTCATGAGCTCGACTTAACTCAGGTCGAATGATACTTTCTCCCGCTTGGGGTGCGGTAAAAAAGCAATTTTGACAAAAACCCATCCGGTAAAGTTGCTTAAACTGATTTCCGCAATTCTGGCAATATCTTTCATTCAGGAATTGTATCGTAATTTGGCGTCCAAGGAGACGTTCTACTTGAATAAAATCTTCATCCGCTTTTAAGAGATAATGAGCTTGATTGTCAGCATCTAACCAAGCGGGCATTTTGTCGAGTGTTAACGTAAATTCCATAGTGTAAATCTAGTGCAAATAAAACCTTCCCATGAAGCTAGACCTGGTCAATTCCTTTTTAAGCTGGCGAATGAAAAAGCGCTTCCATCAATTGGAGCTCTTTATGAAGTATCCCACTGAAGTACAGGCGGAAGTTTTACAATACCTATTGGGCTACGCCCGCGAAACCGAGTGGGGAAAGCGCTATGATTTTAAATCCATCAAAAGTGAAGAAGAGTTTCGGGAAAGGGTTCCCCTTAGCACCTACGAGGACCTAGAACCCGAAATACAGCGAATCCGCCAGGGCAAAGCGAATGTAATGTGGCCAGGCGAAATAAAGTGGTTCGCCAAGTCCAGTGGCACCACAAATGCCAAGAGCAAATTTCTGCCGGTTTCCCAAGAACACATAGAGGACTGTCACTTTAAAGGCGGTAAAGACCTATTGAGTATTTACTGCAACCTTTATCCCGAGACTAGTATTTTCAGCGGAATGAACCTTCGGCTGGGTGGGAGCACCTTCGTTGATAATGAGGAAATCAACTCCCATTACGGGGATGTATCAGCAATTATTATCGAAAACCTACCTTTTTGGGTAGAGGTGCGCAGCACGCCAAATAATAAGATTTCGCTGATGTCCGAGTGGGAAGCAAAAATCGAAGCCATGTCTACCACCTCCATGCGGGAGGATGTTGCTTCACTTGCGGGAGTTCCTTCTTGGATGATGGTGCTACTGGAGCGAGTTCTTGACATCAGCGGTAAAAAACACATTATTGATGTTTGGCCTAATCTGGAACTCTACATGCACGGAGGGGTGAATTTTGATCCTTACCGCGCCCAATTTGAAGAGTTAATTGGCAAAGACATTAATTATCTAGAAACCTATAATGCCTCCGAGGGATTTTTCGGCATTCAGGATCTTCACAAACCGGGGGATATGCTACTAATGCTCGACTATGGCATCTATTATGAATTTATTCCCATGGAACAATTTCAGGGAACAGATTCAAATGCAATTGGATTGGAAGAGGTGGAGCTCGATACTAATTACGCGGTAGTAATAAGCACTAATGCCGGGCTATGGAGATACTTAATTGGTGACACTATTCGTTTTACCTCACTAAAGCCCTACCGCTTTCACATCACCGGAAGGACGAAGCATTTCATCAATGTTTTTGGGGAAGAACTCATTATCGATAATGCCGAGCAAGCCTTGGCCTATGCCTGTGAGAAAACCGGCGCAAGAGTCCATGAGTACACGGCGGCACCAATTTATATGGAGATTAAGGGCAAAGGGGGCCATGAATGGCTTATCGAATTTGATAAAGCACCCGCGAGCATAGACACCTTCGCCCAGGAGCTCGATGGCAAACTTTGCAATCTCAATTCAGATTATGAAGCTAAACGACATAAAGGCATGGCACTTGCTCCTCTCAAAATTGTGCCTGGTCGGAAAGGTATTTTCTATGACTGGTTGAAAACGAAGGGTAAACTAGGAGGGCAAAATAAAGTTCCCCGCTTAAGCAACAACCGGCAACATATCGACGAAATTTTAAAACTCTTATGAGCCTAAGGCTACTTATATTTTTCCTTTGCAGCAGCTCTTTGCTAAATGCACAGCACTTGAGCTTAATCTCGACAGCAAGGCTCGCTGAGGCAGATGACCTAGTCATAGACCAATTTGAAAATCGCTATCTAATTCACGGCGCAGAAATCAGGAAATTAGATCCACAAGGAAACTTCATCGGTAGTTATAGTGATCCCCTGCAAGGCACCCCCCTTCAATTGGATTTACTTAACCCCATGAACCCCCTACTTTATTTTCAAAACGTCGGATTGGCCCAGATTTTAGACAATCGACTAAATCCCTTGCGCGAACATAATCTGAGTTTAGAATTCCTGGACCCCTTAAGTGTAGCCCTGGCTTCGGAAGATGCCTTATGGCTTTACGACCAGAACAACGACCGGATGGTGCTCTACTCATTAACCGAACAAAAAACTCTCAATCGCAGCCCGAGCCTAGGTCAAATCCTCGGCAACCTAAAATCGGAAGTGATCCAATTCTCTTCGGGCTTCGATCGCTTGGTAGTTCTAGTGCGAAACGAGGATCAATTTCAAGTACTAATCTTTGATGGTCAGGCTTCGCTGAAAGACCAATACCCCCTGCCGTCCAAGCCCTTGGATCTATCCTATCACAATGGTAAATTGGTTTTGACTTATCCTAAACAAAGTCTAGAATGGATTAATCTGGAAACTGGTAAGCGGCAAATAATGCTCCACAACCAAGAGTTTAACCAGCGTGTCTTCTACTTCCATCCCTTCATATTTCTATGGGATGGAAAAAGCTTATCCAAATACCGGTTAGAAGCTAAAAACTAGCTGAAAAAACCTTGGAAAAATCATAGATTTGTGAGCTAAACTCAGCGATTATGCACATTGCCATTTCTGGAAATATCGGATCAGGAAAGACTACTCTTACCCGTCTTTTGGCGAAGCACTATAAGTGGACCCCTCATTTTGAAGACGTGGAAGACAATCCCTACCTGGACGATTTTTACCGAGAAATGCAGCGCTGGTCATTTAACCTACAGATTTACTTCTTAAACAGTCGCTTCCGCCAGGTAAAAGAAATCCACGACAGTGGTAAAGACATTATTCAAGACCGGACTATCTATGAAGACGCGCACATCTTTGCACCTAACCTTCATGCCATGGGTTTAATGCCCAGTCGCGATTTTGAAAACTACATGTCTCTTTTTGAATTAATGGATTCATTTGTGGCGCCACCGGACCTGCTGATTTACCTTCGAGCATCCATCCCCACCTTAGTGGACCAAATTCAAAAGCGTGGCAGAGATTATGAGAACAACATCCGCATCGATTATCTAAACCGCCTAAATGAACGTTACGAAGCTTGGATTTCAGGCTATGATAAAGGCAAACTCCTAGTTATAAATGTTGATGAAAATAAATTCGCCAATAATCCTGAAGACCTTGGCACCATCATCAACAACATCGACGCAGAACTCAACGGTCTCTTTTAATTCCTTTTCTTTTTATTTTTTGGGCCTCTTTCCCGCCCTTACTGCAAGTCCTCCTTGTAGGACCTTATAATTTAAGCCATCCGCTATGGCTCGCGCTGTTTGCCCTGCTTGCTGGCAAATTATTAAGTCCCTCAAGTCCGGGCTTTCCGTGCCGGTCGGGGGCAAAAAAAACCCGGCTTCCAATCCTAGGATTAAAAGCCGGGCTATAAATATTATCTAGCTAGAGATTACTCTACCATAGTCATCGCTAAACTTGCAGAAATGCGGTCATTACCTAAAATGCTTACGCGCAATTGGGCACTTTGATCGCTACCGTTTAGTAAAAAGTGGGCAGGACCACTGTATCGGCCATCTGCATTTAAGTGAAGCTCCTCAGCAATCACTTCTACCGCTTCCAATTCGGTTCCTTCTAATACCTCGCTCACTTGCTTTGCGTCAAGCACCATGCTGAAATCCACAATGTGCTCTTCGGTAGGTAAGTCATAACGGAAGGCTAAAACATTTAAGGTGCCTCCAATGGTTTCGGGGCCCATGAAATCAATAGTTCCAACTGGCTCATCTTCGCTTTTAGCAATCACTTGATCTCCGGTCATTTCGGTCAAAGCATCACCTTGAACCAATTCAGCCATTTGATGACCACCACCTACGTGAATATGAGGTGCGATTACCAAGGAAACGATAGACATTAATTTAATAAGAATATTCATTGAAGGACCAGAAGTATCTTTAAAAGGATCACCCACGGTATCACCCGTTACCGAAGCTTTATGAGCCTCAGAACCTTTGTATTCCATTTTACCATCGATCTCCACACCTGCTTCGAAAGATTTCTTGGCATTATCCCAAGCACCCCCGGCATTATTCTGGAAAATTCCCATCAATACACCACTTACGGTAACCCCAGCCAATAGGCCTCCTAGCATTTCTGCAGAAGAGGTTCCTTCAAATACTCCGTTAAATCCGAAACCAATTAAAACCGGGGTAACCAATGCAATGGCACCAGGTAACATCATTTCGCGGATAGAAGCATTAGTAGAAATTTCTACACACTTTTCATATTCAGGCTTGGCCTTATATTCCATAATTCCAGGAATCTCTTTGAACTGACGACGTACCTCATGTACCATGGCCATAGCCGCACGGCCCACGGCCGCGATCGCAAGAGAAGAGAAAATGAAAGGAATCATACCTCCAATAAATAGCATCGCTAATACGGGAGCCTTGTAGATATCAATCGCATCAATTCCAGCGATACCTACGAAAGCGGCAAATAATGCTAAAGCAGTAAGCGCTGCAGATGCAATAGCAAAGCCTTTACCAGTTGCTGCGGTGGTGTTACCTACTGCATCTAAGTTATCCGTACGACCACGAACTTCTTCTGGTAATTGACTCATCTCAGCAATACCACCAGCATTATCCGCAATTGGACCGAAAGCATCAATAGCTAACTGCATGGCGGTGGTTGCCATCATCCCGGCAGCGGCGATGGCCACCCCGTACAATCCAGCAAAAGAATAAGACATTACAATACCTGCAGCCAGGATGATAATTGGAATTACGGTAGACTGCATTCCCATCGCTAAACCGCCGATGATATTTGTGGCATGACCCGTAGATGACTGCTGTACGATAGAATTAACTGGCTTCTTGCCCATAGCAGTGTAGAACTCAGTAATCCAGCTCATTAAAGCACCTACGATAGAACCTACCAAGATGGCCATAAACACTCCGTTCGCCGTGAATTCTTCACCGCGTAATACCATGTTCTCTGGTAACATCCACATGCTTAAAGGATAAGATGCAATCGTTACAAAGATGATAGAGCTCCAGTTACCAATGTTCAAGGCTTTTTGTACGGAACTATTTTCATTGCTAATTCGCACGAAAGCCATAGAAATGATTGAGAAAATAAGACCCAAACCAGCGATTACCATTGGTAATAAAATGGGCGCCATTCCTCCGAAATTATCGTCGCTGCTAATTTCTTGACCCAAAACCATAGTGGCCAAAATGGTAGCTACATAGGAGCCAAATAAATCCGCTCCCATACCGGCTACGTCACCAACATTATCACCTACGTTATCGGCAATAGTAGCCGGGTTACGAGGATCATCTTCTGGAATTCCAGCTTCTACCTTACCTACTAAATCCGCCCCTACATCGGCTGCTTTGGTGTAAATACCACCTCCCACACGCGCGAAAAGTGCAATAGATTCCGCACCTAAGGAGAAGCCAGCCAATACTTCGATGGCTTGCTTCATTCCGTCGCCGGTAATTGCTGCACCTTCCGGTACAAACATGTTATAGAAAACTATGAATAAACTTCCTAGGCCTAAAACTGCTAAGCCGGCAACCCCAAGGCCCATTACCGAACCTCCGGTAAAGGAAACTTTAAGGGCACTTACTAAACTGGTTCTGGCAGCCTCGGTAGTACGCACATTAGCTTTAGTAGCAATGCGCATTCCGATATAACCAGCCAAAGCTGAAAAAACAGCCCCAATAACAAAGGCAATCGCAATAATGGGAGAAGAGTGCTCAACTAGGGTTCCAGAATATGCTAAAAGAATACCCGCAATAATCACGAAATAACTCATGATTTTCCACTCTGCTTTTAAGAAGGACATTGCACCATCTGCAATGTATCCAGCTAACTCCGACATGTTCTTATCTCCGGAGCTTTGTTTTCCTACCCAGGCGGATTTTGCCAACATTACTAAAATCCCCACTAACCCGAGGGCGGGAACAACATACATTAACCAGTCGTTCATAATTGTTTTGATTGATTATTCTCTATAAGGGGCGCAAAAGTAAGTTAAAATGCCTAGCACGCAAATGAATATGCTTTGATAATAGAGGCTTAACAAAGATTTTTTACAAAAAAAATCCCGGCGAAACCGGGATTTTTGATGCTATTGAAAACAAAGAACTTAGTCTTTGTACATCACCTTTTTAACCGCGGCAATAATGCGCTTGGCATTTGGCAAGAACTCCTCTACCAAAGTTGGCGCATAAGCCATCGGGGTATCTGCCGTATTAACGCGTAAAATCGGCGCGTCTAAATAATCGAAGGCATTTTGCTGACAATGGGCAATAAGCTCAGTTGATATATTCCCAAGAGGCCAAGCCTCTTCAACGATTACCATGCGATTGGTCTTCTTTAAAGAATCAATCACCGCTGGGTAATCAATGGGGCGCACGGTACGTAAATCAATGATTTCACATTCAATGCCTTCCTTAGCTAATTCTTCGGCCGCCTTATCGGCTTCCTTTATAATCTTACCGAAAGACACGATGGTTACATCCGAACCAGCCCTGCGGGTAGTCGCTTTACCAATTTCGATCAGATACTCCTCTTCAGGGACCTCAGCCTTATCACCATACATCTGCTCACTCTCCATGAAAATCACCGGATCATCATCACGAATAGCAGATTTCAATAATCCTTTAGCATCATATGGGTTGCTAGGCACCACCACCTTCAAACCAGGGGTATTGGCATACCAGCTCTCAAAAGCCTGACTATGGGTAGCCGCTAATTGCCCCGCCGAGGCGGTAGGTCCGCGGAAAACGATGGGTACATTAAACTGGCCACCACTCATTTGATACATCTTAGCCGCATTATTGATAATCTGATCAATCGCAACTAAAGAGAAATTAAAGGTCATGAATTCAACAATTGGACGTAATCCATTCATGGCTGAACCCACACCTATCCCGGCAAAGCCAAGCTCGGCAATGGGAGTATCAAGCACTCGATCAGGACCAAATTCATCCAACATTCCTTTGGAAGCCTTGTAGGCACCGTTATACTGGGCAACCTCCTCACCCATCAGGTAAACGCGCTCATCACGACGCATTTCCTCACTCATAGCCTCTGCAACGGCCTCTCGAAATTGTATTATTCTGCTCATCATTCTGAATTTGCAGCGCCAAAAGTACTAATTGCACTTCATATGTGCACCGCCAAATGATAAATGACAAAAAAGCAATTAGTATGCATGCATAATATTTTGAGATGGGCTTTTTTTAGGCTATTTTCGCGCCATAGACAATCACTTCTCACAAGATAATTTTATGAAGGTACTCGTTTGCATTAGTCATGTACCCGACACCACAGCAAAAATCAACTTCACTGCAGATAACAGTGAATTCGATAAAAATGGTGTCCAATACGTAATTAACCCATACGACGAATTTGGTTTAACCCGTGCCGTATGGCTAAAAGAAAAGCAGGGTGCTACTATCACCGTGCTGAATGTTGGAACTGCTGAAACCGAGCCCACCCTGCGCAAAGCATTGGCGATTGGAGCAGATAATGCCATTCGCGTGGATGCGACCGCTAAGGACGCCTATCAGGTGGCACAGCAAATCGCCGCAGTAGTTAACGAAGGTGGATATGACATGGTAATTGCCGGTCGTGAATCCATCGACTACAACGGAGGTCAAGTGCCAGGCATGTTAGCCGCTATTCTACAATGGCCATTGATCAACGCTTGTGTAGGCATGGACTTAAATGGGGACCACTACAACCTGATGCGCGAAATTGATGGAGGTAAGGAAAAAGTGAAAGCCAGCTTACCCTTCGTTATAGGCGGTCAAAAAGGCCTAGTGGAGGAAAAAGACCTTCGTATTCCGAACATGCGTGGAATTATGCAAGCGCGTTCGAAACCCCTAGAGGTAAAATCACCGGTAGACACTGCTGCCAAAACAGAAAGCGGCCTTTACAGTAAACCTGCGCCCAAAAGCGCGGTTAAAATGGTAGATGCCGAAAACATGTCAGAATTAGTACGCCTACTTCACGAGGAGGCAAAAGTGATCTAATCTCAAAAAAAGAAAAAAATGTCAGTATTAGTATATCTAGAATCCTGGGAAGGTAAATTCAAAAAGAATACCTGGGAATCTGCCTATTTTGCTTCCCAAACTGCGTCAGCTTTAGGTACCGAGGCCATCGGACTTGTAATTGGCGATCTTGAAGATGATGCCAGTCAGGCTGGTCAGTATGGCGTGCAAAAGGTTTTACACCTACAAGGGGATAATTTTAAAAGCTTTGATGCGAATACTTACGGCGCTGCAATAGCTAATTTGGCCTCTAGCCATGGGGCTCACCGTAATTGTTAGCGGAACTTTTAACGGAAAAGCTTTAGCTCCTGCCCTTAGTATCCAAGCAGACGCCGCCTTGCTTACCAATGTGGTATCTCTTCCAGAAAGCACTAGTCCATTTACCGTTAAGCGGGGTGTATATTCAGGAAAAGGTTTTAATCTATTAAGCAGCGACGCTGCGCAACGCGTAGTAGTATTTGTACCAAATTCTCTAGCCCCCATTGCAGGTGAAGGAACAGCAAGCGTAGAAAGCGCGGAGGCCGACGGAGGAAGTGCTCCACGGGTAGAAGTACTTGAGGTTGACCGAGTAAAAGGCAAAATACCCCTACCAGAAGCGGAAAGAGTAATTAGCGCCGGACGTGGTTTAAAGGGCCCCGAAAACTGGGGAATGATTGAAGAATTGGCGGAACTTTTAGATGCTGGAACCGCTTGTTCCAAGCCGGTTTCAGATATGGATTGGCGCCCTCACAGTGAGCACGTTGGCCAAACTGGAATTGCCATTAAGCCAAATCTATACGTAGCGGTAGGTATTTCAGGTGCCATTCAACACTTGGCCGGAGTTTCCGCTTCTAAGACCATAGTAGTTATTAATAAAGATCCCGAAGCGCCCTTCTTTAAAGCGGCCGACTACGGAGTTGTGGGAGATGCTTTTGAGGTAGTTCCTCAATTAACCACTGCTATCAAAGAATTCAAGGCGAATAGTTAATGTCTGCTATTCGTTTATACGTTAAAGGACTTTCTTACAGTCAAACCCAAAGCGGGGCTTATGCCTTGGTTTTAGGCGAAGAAGATGGAGAAAGAAGACTTCCAATTATCATTGGAGGTTTTGAGGCGCAGAGCATAGCCATTGCCTTGGAAAAGGACATGAACCCTCCTCGACCTTTAACACATGATCTTTTCAAAAACTTTGCCGACCAATTTGGTATCGGCCTGAAAGAAGTTCTTATTCACAAATTACAGGACGGAGTATTTTACTCCATCCTGGTTTGTGAACGGGATGGCGAAACCCATAGTCTAGATGCAAGGACTTCAGATGCCGTAGCCTTAGCGATTCGCTTCAAAACTCCCATTTACACCTATGAGGAAATTTTGGATAAAGCTGGGGTCATTCTCGGTGAATCCTCTTCCAGCGAGAAGTTGGAGGAAAAGGAAAGCGACGGTTCGAAAGCAATTACGGAAAGTAAGCCAAGCAGCTCAGACAAGAGCTTAGACACTTTGAAGAAAGAAATGGATGAGGCCGTAAAGAATGAAGATTACGAAAAAGCGGCCCGCTTGCGAGACGAAATTGAAAAAAGAGAAGGATCCTAGCTCAAGGTCTCTATCTTAATAACTACCTTCATCCACCGAGATGGAATCAACCAAACACCTTTTCAAACTTATAATTTTGGGCGCCCTCTTAGGGGCTATGCCGCTGCAAGCTCAAAACGATAGCGAGGGACTTTTGGGAAGCTGGGGCTTCCTAGAAATTATCTCTCCCGAAGGTCAAAGCTTATTCCCAATCAGCGAAAGTGATTCCTTAAAGTTTTTCCCTCAGGATAGCTTCTATTATCAGCTTGAGGCCAAAAGCCTACAAGCAATGGGGAGCTACACCAAGGGTAAGGAAGTCATGGAATTCCATTACTCCGCCCCTAAAGACACTTTTCGCTCCTACAATTTCCTCATTCAAGGTGACACCCTACTCGATTTAGAAGAAAACGGCATTCATTATCGTTTCCTCAGGAAGGCCCCCGAAGAAATTGTTAGCACAGAATTAGCCCCCAGCGCATTACCCATAAATTACGACTTCAGTAGTACTGGCTTTGACCTGGTTTCTCTTGGTCGAGGATTATTAGGTCTAGCGGTGCTATTGACCTTAACCTTCCTAATGTCGTCCAATCGAAAAGGCATCAAATGGCGACAGATTTTAATGGGATTGCTTATTCAATTCATCTTCGCATTATTGATTTTGAAAGTCCCGGCGGTGCGGGGAGCATTCGACAAGCTAAGTGCTTTGTTCGTACAACTCCTTAGCTTTACGGATGTTGGCGCTAAATTCCTATTCGGAGAACTTATCAATGAAACCTCTTCTTTAGGTTACATTTTCGCATTCAAAGTTCTTCCAACCGTAGTTTTCTTTTCCGCTTTAACCTCTCTCTTATTCTATTACGGAGTAATGCAAAAGATCGTTTACGCTTTTGCCTGGGTGATGAAAAACACCCTTCGTTTAAGTGGTGCGGAAAGTCTCTCCGCTGCTGGAAATATATTCTTAGGCCAAACGGAATCCCCTCTTCTGGTTAAACCCTATCTCAATAAAATGACCCGTAGCGAATTGCTATGCGTTATGAGTGGAGGGATGGCCACCATCGCTGGTGGTGTTTTAGCTGCTTACATAGGCTTTCTCGGTGGTTCTGATCCTGTGCAGCAAACCTTTTTCGCCAAGCATCTTTTAGCGGCTTCCGTGATGAGTGCGCCGGCAGCGGTAATCGCAGCGAAAATGCTACTTCCCGAAACCAAAGAGGTTAACGAAGAAATGCATATTGAGTCGGCAAAAATTGGGGGGAATGCGCTTGAAGCGATCACCAATGGTACGACTGAAGGCCTGAAATTGGCGGTCAATGTAGGAGCCATGCTTTTAGTATTTATCGCCCTAGTAGCCATGCTCAATACTATCCTTAAAGATTTCTTGGGCGATATTACCGGCTTAAACACTTGGGTTGCCGATTTGTCCAATGGTCAATACGATGGTTTTTCGATGGAGTTTATTTTGGGCTATACCCTCGCTCCTATCACCTGGTTAATGGGGGTTGCGAAGGAAGACATATTCTTAGTAGGTCAGCTATTAGGCGAAAAGACTATTCTGAATGAGTTTGTAGCCTATGTATCTCTAGGTGACTTAATGGGGAGTGGCAAGTTCACGTCTGAGAAATCCATTATTATTTCTACCTATATCCTATGTGGCTTTTCCAACTTCGCCAGCATTGGGATTCAAATCGGAGGAATTGGTGCTTTAGCACCATCCCGACGGAGTGATCTTTCCAAATTAGGCTTTAAGGCCCTGATAGCTGGAACAATGGCGAGTCTTTTTACCGCAGTTATTGTTGGAATGCTGATTTAATTAAGCCGCAACTCTATCAGTTTAAAAGTGAACAAATGGATGGTAATAGCCCTAAGCTTAAGTTTAGCGGCTTGCCACTCATCCATAGGAGAAGAAAAGCCTGAAAAGAAGCCTCGTCCTTCCATCGACGAAATCACATCAGCCGAAAGGCCAATAAGTCCAAATAAGCCCAAGAAAAGAGATACCCTGTGGAACTGGGAAATCCCGGGGCAAACGCCTGCAAAAATCTACACCAGCAATAGCATCCCTAAATCATGGGAAATTCAAGCCATTGACAAAAAAGAATACCAGCGCTTTCGCGAAATTGATTTAGCCTACAATCTATTTCAAACCTCTGATATACCATCTTCGGATCCACCGGTTTTCCATTTGGCCACTAAAGACTATTACGTTGCCTATGATTCTGAAGTGCCCAATCCAGAGTGGGGAGGTCATTACTGGTACTACAATTATTGGGGGTATGCCAAAAAGCTGAAACTTTACTTTGCAAGTAGGACGCGAATTGTAAGTCAAGGACTAATCCTCGATAGCCTCAGCAATACGCAATTCGTCCTCAATGCCGATTATGATAGCGGTTGGAAAGGCTTGGTCCCGGCGCCAGGAAATTCTCATTTCTTTCTCTGGGGAGTCGATTATTATAGCGGTGAAGGCTTCACCGTGATTAGCGCGGAGATAATTCGAAAAAAGGACAGCGTCTACCTAGAAAAAACCGGAAACTTCTATTCCGACAAGCTACATCCCTTGGAATTGATATCAATCAATCGAAGGCAATGGGCCATAAAGGCCATCCAATACTCTCGTGATGCTCCTGACATGTATGAGAAACACGGCCAAGAGACATTCGAGCAGGACACCCTTTACTTTAAGGCCCTGATACCTTAGGCTAAAGCCAATTTGTATGCCTTTTCGTACTCCGGCAGTAATTGTTTCCAATCAAAGCGCTCCGAGAAGTCCTCTGCCCTATTACGCTGAATGATCCTATAGCGGCGGCTTAATTTCACAAAATCCATCAAATAGGAAGCTAAATCCTCAATCACTTGCTCCTCTCTTCGCCCCTCTCTTTTAAGAACCTCCACACCGTGATCTATGCCACCCGTGTCTTGACCTGTTACGTAGTTCCCAAAGCCTGAAAGATCTGATGTAACCGTTGCCACTCCACGGGCTATACATTCCAGCGGAGTGTAACCCCAAGGCTCATAATAACTTGGAAAAATCCCTAGGTGACATCCCCGTACAAAATCTCCATAATCAATCCCAAACAAGGGATTAGTACTGTTGATAAACTCCGGATGATAAACCACTTTTACCCGATCCTTCGGACTATTAAACATTTGCCTAGTTCGGAATTCATTCAGGATTTCATCATTGGCATCGTCCTTTAGATTATGAGTGGTGATATAGGGCCATTCCTCACTTTTCCAAGATTGGATAGTCCTTCTGTAACGCAATTTCCAATAATCATCGACCATGGCCGAAGTATCTGGTAATCGATGATCATCTTCAGAACTGACTGCCGAGTCATAAAGTCGCTTTCCAACTTGCTTTTGAATTTCTAAAACACACTTTCGAATCTCTTGTAAAACGCCATTCGATTGCAGGACCTTTGGGTTAATCGACCAAGTCTCTTTATTGGTAACAAAGAACATTACCACGGTAACATCCAATCCTTCCCTTTTCATTCGATCGTTCAGTAAATCTAGAGCCCTGATGGTAACATCATAGCCCTTATTACTAAATTCATATCTACCTGAAGTAAAGAAATACAGTGTTTTGTCTAGGTCAAAATGATAACTGGGAAAGAAATGTCCAATCGTAAAATCATGCAGCTTTTCTTTGAATTCCTGATGTTTTACTTGCACCTCGTGCATGGCTACATAGCGCTTAATATTTAGACCATTTGGGGTAATTACATCCGGTGTTTTCCCTAAAAGGTGGGTACATTCCTTGGCGGTAATGTCGCTTACCGTGGTAAAGCTGTCGCAATATTGTGCACTCAATCGCTCAATTTGAGTAGCGGGTAAGATTCCAAAATGGCGCGCCTCTTTTTCCCATTTAAACGAATCAAGGTTTTTGTAAAAACTGCTATAAGTTGAGGCCAAATAGCGACCCAGGAGTGTGGCATGAGTGGTAAAGACGGTTCGTACATCCGGATTGTGTTTGTGCAAATCCAGTATTGGGAGCGAGGCCATCCATTCATGAAAATGAGCAACCACCTTTCGTCCTTTCCCCAATTGCCTTTGTAGTTTCTGTAAAAAGAGATAATTGAGTTTTGACCAAATTATCATTTGATTAAGGAGGTCATTCCCTGGATCGATTTCTAATCCATACTGTTTTAAATAATCCTGCTGAAATTGTCCCAAATTTGCCTTACCATGACTCGGTTCGATCAGCACCACCTTGGGCCTTCCCGTAACAAGCCAGCGAGCATAACGCACGGTCATGCCTTCTTTTCTTAATTCGGCTACCGCTTTTGAAATGGGATCCTCAAGATCTTCAATCTCCTCTAACTCAGCGTCAATTCCCTTTGCTACTAAGGGACCCAATAAAGTATAGTCCTCCCCGAACCGTTCTACCATTGCAGGAACCTTAGACCGGAGCACGGTATAAATGCCTCCAATTTGGTTACACACTTCCCAAGAACACTCAATAATCGGCGTATTCTGCATCATTATCCTGTTTAAGCCACTAAGATTGACTAAAATCGGTCACAAATCAAGTGATTGTAAAAAGAAATTAACATGTGGCCCTATTTCATCCACAGGCATGGGTCATATGCCGGCAACAAGTTTATTTTTACTGTAAATATTGAAGCATGCAGCAGTATCATGAACTAATGCAACATATCCTAGATAATGGCACCTTAAAGGCAAACCGGACAGGGATTGGCACTCTATCTGTTTTTGGCTATCAAATGCGCTTTAACCTGCAAGAAGGCTTTCCCTTAGTCACCACCAAAAAAGTACACCTCAAGTCAATTATTCATGAGCTTCTTTGGTTTTTAGATGGAGACACCAATATTCGTTATCTAGTTGAAAATGGCGTTAATATTTGGAATGAATGGCCTTTTCAAAACTATTTGAAGGAAGAGGGACTAGCGGAAAAATTACCTAAATACAGTCCTGAGTGGAAAGAAGAACTGAAAAACTTCAAGGCACAAATAATCGCCGATGAGGGATTTGCGAAAAAATGGGGAGAACTAGGCCCCGTTTATGGCCGACAATGGCGGAATTTTGAGGGAGTAGATCAAATTCGTCAATTGGTGGAAGATCTTCAAAAAAACCCCAATAGCCGAAGACATATTATTTCTGCCTGGAACCCTAAAGATATTCCGGTGATGGCTAAATCAGGGCTCCCACCTTGTCATACCTTATTTCAATTCTACGTTGCAGACAATAAACTTAGCTGTCAACTTTATCAACGAAGTGCTGACGTGTTCTTGGGTGTCCCCTTTAATATCGCCTCTTATGCTATTCTTACGATGATGGTTGCCCAAGTCTGTGATTTAGAATTGGGAGACTTCGTACACACCTTTGGTGATGCCCACCTGTACGAAAATCACTTGGAACAAACTCGAGAACAATTAAGCCGTGCGTTCCGACCTTTACCGGAAATGAGAATCAACCCGCAGGTCAAAGACTTATTTGCCTTTAAGTACGAAGATTTTGAGCTCCTGAACTACGACCCCCATCCGGCCCTAAAGGCCCAAGTTGCTGTCTAATATGAATATCACCCTAATTGCCGCCATGGCAAGTAACCGCGTCATTGGCAAGGACAATGATCTTATTTGGCATTTTCCAGATGATCTGAAACATTTCAAACGACTCACCAGTGGGCATCATGTAATAATGGGCCGTAAGACTTTTGAAAGTGTAGGTCGCCCTTTACCAAATCGCACTAATATTGTTATTAGTCGACAAAAAGATTACCAAGCTGAAGGTTGTTTAATAGCAAGAAGCCTTGAGGAAGCCATTTCATTAGTGCAGGATGACGATCAACCATTTGTTGTGGGTGGGGCGGAGATTTACAAATTAGCTTTAGAACATGCCCGGACCATCGAATTGACCTTAATTCACGCTGAATATGAAGGTGACACCTATTTTCCCGAGTTCGACACTGAAGTGTGGAAGCTGGCCCGTGGTGAGCGCAGAGAAGCTGATGAAAAACATGCTCACCCCTTTGAATTCCTCACCTACAAACGAATCCCCGTTCCCAATTCTTAATTTTATGAAAGCCCGAATTGCCAGCCTGTTTCTTTGCCTTCTTTCATCCGTTTTGATCGGCCAAGTTAATGAGCCCATCGCCCCAGTAGATACGGTACCAAACCCATATATTAGTGAGCCTCCTGTAAACTTAGCGATCGTAGAAAAATTTCCTACCCTAGCCGGCTGCGAAGAAGTGGAAGACCCTGAGGAAACTCAACAGTGCTTTCAACGTATGCTTATATCACATATCCAACAGAATTTATATTACCCTGATACGGCGCGTGATGCTGGGATTCAAGGCAAGGTCTATGTGCGCTTCATTATTGAAAAAGATGCCAGCATCAGCAATGTGGAAGTTTTAAGAGGGGTTCACCCCAGCTTAGACGAAGTAGCTGTAAAAACCATTGAGAGCTTGAAGGTCTTAAAACCAGCCACTCAGAGGGGCAAGGCGGTTCGGACTACCTTTAACATCCCCATTAGTTTCAGTCTAAACTAGAGCATAAAAAAAGGGAGCCAATTAGCTCCCTTTGAAATATTTCCTTTAGCAAACTAGCTTACTGCCTTGAGGGCATTCATCGACATTTTGTCAATGCGCTTTTTAGCATAAGCTTGATCCACTACTAATTTGTGGTTTTCCTCAACTTCTCCGGGTAACTCGAACATCGCATCGGTCAAGATAGTCTCGATAATTGACCTTAAACCACGGGCGCCAAGTTTAAATTCCATCGCCTTATCCACTACATAGTCCACCGCTTCCTCACGGAAGTCTAATTCAATACCATCCATTTTTAATAGATGCTCATACTGCTTTATGATGGCGTTCTTAGGCTCGGTTAAAATTCTCTTTAAGGCTGAACCATCAAGGGGATTTAGATGGGTAAGCACGGGAATTCGACCAATTAGTTCCGGAATTAATCCAAAGCTCTTTAGATCCTGAGGAGCCACGTATTGTAGCATATTGTTCTTATCCAAAACCTCGCGGTCCTGAGACGAGTGAAAACCAACGGACTGAGTATTTAGGCGATTGCCAATATTGCGTTGAATACCGTCGAAGGCACCCCCAGCCACGAAGAGGATGTTCCGGGTATCCACCTCAATAAACTTTTGATCCGGGTGCTTACGTCCACCTTGCGGGGGCACATTTACCTTGGTACCTTCCAAAAGCTTTAGCAAGGCCTGTTGAACCCCTTCTCCACTCACATCGCGGGTAATCGAAGGATTGTCACTTTTTCGAGCAATTTTATCAACCTCATCAATGAATATAATACCGCGTTCCGCAGCTTTCTGATCATAGTTAGCTGCTTGCAGCAAGCGGGTCAAAATACTCTCCACATCCTCTCCAACATAACCTGCTTCAGTTAAGACCGTAGCATCTACGATGGTGAATGGTACATTAAGCATTTTGGCAATGGTTCTAGCCAATAAGGTTTTCCCGGTTCCCGTTTCACCAACCATCATGATATTGGATTTCTCAATCTCAATACTTTCTTCATTTAAGTCGGTCTTATCCGTGCTTAAACGTTTGTAATGGTTATATACTGCCACCGAAAGAATACGCTTAGCCTCTTCCTGTCCAATGACATACTGGTCGAGAAATTTCTTAATCTCTCGTGGTTTGACGATGCGCATGGAGCGGCTGAGCTCTTTGCGTTCCTTCATGTCCATCTCCTCCACAACGATACCATAAGCCTGGCGAATGCAGTGGTCACATATATGTCCATTAATACCCGCGATTAAGACATTGGTGTCTTTCTTTTCGCGTCCACAAAATGAACAACTTAAACTCTCTTTATTATTGGAACTCATAACTTAATAGTGGTACAAAAATACGGAATCCGTTTTAGAGCTAACTAAAACGGATCCTTTAGATACAAAGCTCTATGCTTTAGGAACGAAATTATCCTTGATTTCGTTTGGTCTCCAAGACTTCGTCAATCATACCATAGTCTTTTGCTTCCTGAGCATTCATCCAGTAGTCACGATCTGAGTCTTTTTCCACTTTTTCAAAATCCTGGCGAGAGTGGCCAGCAATGATGCGGTAAAGCTCCTCTTTCATTTTAAGCACCTCTTTAACCGCAATCTCCATATCCGAAGCTTGACCTTGTGCACCACTCATCGGTTGGTGAATCATCACCCGGCTGTGTTTTAATGCAGACCGCTTACCATCGGCACCCGCGCATAGTAAGACGGCTCCCATAGAAGCTGCCATGCCCGTACAAATAGTCGCCACATCCGGTTTAACCAATTGCATGGTATCATAAATCCCCAGACCGGCATAAACTGAACCACCAGGGCTATTTAAATAAATCTGAATATCCTTGCTGGAATCAGCGGACTCTAAAAACAATAGCTGAGCCTGAACGATGTTAGCTACTTGATCATTAATCCCCGTACCCAAAAAGATGATCCTGTCCATCATTAATCGAGAAAACACATCCATTTGAGCTACGTTCATCTGGCGTTCCTCAATGATGTAAGGAGTTAATGAAGACTGAAGGAAGTCACCAACATGCATCGAGTTGAGACCGCGGTCCTTCACCGCATATTTCATAAATTCTTTTCCGAAATCCATTACTAATATTTTAGAAGAGTAATATTAACAAAAAAGGCCCGTCAATGATTGGGCCTTTTTTAAATGATATGACAGGATTGCAGTCCGCTTAGTTCGCGAAAGACTTTACAAATTCCTCATAGCTCACTTCTTTCTCCTCAACTTTTAGAGAAGATTTAAAGTGCTCCATTAGCTTCTGTTGAAATAATTGATCATTAATCCGCTGCGCTTCCTCTTGGTTTCCAAGCACATTATTAGCGATTTGATCCAAGTCTAATCCTTCGGGGAATTGACCGTATTGTGCCATTTGCTGCAGAACCATTTGCTTGGTAAACTCTACTAGCTCCTCTCTCTCAACTTTAATTTCTGCTTCGCGGATCACCCGGTTTTCGATGATTTGCCAACGCATATCTTCCTTCATCTGAGGAAACTTCTCTTCAATTTCTTCCTCGGACATTGGCTCTTCGGTGGCCGTCTTCATCCACTTCTTTAAAAAGGTCTCTGGCAAATCGAATTTGGTCTTATCCAAGAGTTTATCGCGAACATCCTGGTAAAACTTCCGATCCGAATCACCAACAAATACTCGCTCTGCATCTGCTTTGATGCGCGCACGGAAATCATCTTCAGACTCAACTACCCCTTCACCAAAGACCTTGTCAAATAGCTCTTGGTTTAATTCTGCTGGTTGCAGCTTACTTAATTCAGTAATGCTTACGGTAAATCGATTTGTGGAAGCTTTTAATTGCTCCGCATCCACTTGTAAAATACCTTCTAAACGAAAATCATCCTTAAAGGACTTTTTATCTAGCACTAAGGTATCTCCTACTTTCTTTCCTTCGGCAGCTTTAACCGCTTTGTCAGTAAAGGCCTCTAAGGCAATGGTGGTTTCAACCGAAATACCATCCTCAATAGCTTGGTCCTTCTTATCAACCTCAACAAAGGTTCCTTTAATAATAGCGTGCTCCTCAATAGCCTCCGGATATGACATAGTGCCAAAACGGCGTGCATAGTCAGCTACATAGCGGTCCACCATCTCCGTATCGGCAATCACCTTTTGATAGGGAACCTTGGTACGACCGTTAATTTTCACTTCAAATTCTGGGGCCAGGCCTAATTCATAATCGAATTGGAATTCTGTTTGAGAGTCCCAATCGATATCGGTTTGCTCTACGGGCATTGGGTTACCCAAAATATCAAGATTCTCCTCTCTTATGTGATCAAATACCGCATGCTGAAGAATGTGGTTTACCTCCTCGATCAACACCGATTTCCCAAATTGCTTTTTGATTAAACCTGCCGGTACATGTCCCGGTCTGAATCCAGGGATATTGGCTTTACGGCGATAGTCTTTCAAGGTTTTATCAACCTTTTCACGATAATCAGACTCTTCAATTGACACCGTTAACACCGCGTTAAGGTCGTCTTGTTTTTGAACGTTAACCTTCATAAAATCCTTCTTTTCAATGTGTTCTTAAAAAGGGAGCGCAAAAGTACTCAATATTCCTTATTTGAGAAATGCAAGGCCTAGTTAATATTTTTTCCCTCAGCTAGTTCTTAGCATTTTTCGTCACATACAAAAAGCTATCCCATTAATTGTTCTATTTTTACAGGATAATGGATATAGGGTTCACTTTTAATTACCTAGCCTCATGAAAAAAATTACTAGCCTAACTGTTTTATCATTCCTTTTGGGTTTTGGTCTACAAGCTCAAGAAAAATTCTCTGCCAATGTAGACATTGGCTTAGGTGTCCCTTTTGTGGAACTCAACAATAATAGCTTCCTTGGATATAAGCCTAACCTAGGCTTCGGTGCTGGTATTGGCTATAAATTTGATGAGAATTCTCGAGTTCGGGTTGATGCCATGGTAGGTCAATTCAATGGAAATAATGCTACCTTCTATTTCCAGTCTCAATCCTATGAAGGCAGCCTTTCTTATGAATATAATATCCTAAGTTTATTTGGCGCTAGCTCCAATAATTTCAAATTAAATGCTCGCGCAGGAGTGGGAGCCGGAATAATGAACTCCAATCTTTATGACATTGTTACGCGATCAAGAGTAAGGGAAATACCCAATGGTGGTGTAGGTGATTCTTATTCTATCCAGACCTTTGTTTTAGCCGGCGCCAATGCAGGGATTCCAATTAATAAAAAAATGGACCTAAACATTGGATACGCTCATCGAATCCTATGGTTCCAACCTTGGGTTGATGCCTTTGATCCAAACTCATTCGATACTTATGGCTACTTCACAGCGGGATTAACATTCTTCTTGATTTCTGATAAAGATCCTTCAAAAATTGAAGTTGACCCCAAAATGTACGCTGACTTAAAACTAAAGGCGGATAGCAGTGATAATTTCGCCGCTCAAGCGAGTCGCAATGGAGAAAAAGTGGCCCGTTTAGAAATGAACAACCAAGAAAAGGATATGCAATTGTCAATGCTTCGGGCAGAAGTAGATAGCCTCAAAGCCAATCCGGTAGTTGTAACCAAGGAAGTTGATCGTGGAGCTTCAAGCTCTAGCTCTGAAGTAAGACCAGTCGCGAGTGCAGGTGATGGAGGAGCGTCAAGTTCAGACTTAGGACCAGTACGCTACCGGGTAGTGGTGGTTTCTTCTCCGACCCAAGCTGGAGCTCAAAAATTCATTGATCGAAGCAAACTCGATAAAGATGAAATGATGATTGCCTACGTTGAAAAACTTGACACCTACCGGGTAATATACAAATCAAGCGAAAGCATTGAAGACGCAAGAGCCGCTCGCAATGAAGCTCGCAAATACTATGCGGATGCCTGGATTGTCAAATTCTAAAGCATAGTCTAGAATATTATAAAAAGGGCCCAATAATGACGGGCCCTTTTTCGTTCTTAGTCGAAAGTGTACTTTTGTAAAGTGAAAACCCTTCGCAAAATATCTAGTCTAGCTTTAATTCCTATTCTCCTATGGGCGGGAATGGGCTTTATGCTTAACCGGCATTATTGCGCTGGTGAATTAGTGGCAGAACATTTCTACCATGCTCAAGGTAATTGCGGCATGGAATTGCTCATGGATGAAAGCTCATGCCATGACCAAACTAGCGAGCCAGGACTTCATGAGAAAAATTGCTGCCAAAATGAATGGATTCATATTGAGCAGATTGAAACGGTAAAACAAGATCAGAGTCTTGATTTCCATTATAGCCTCAGTCCTGCCGAATGGGTTCTGATTGAAGAATGCCTGGGCACCGAGCAAGTCGAAGACTGCCAAAATCCAGTACCCATTCTGGATTCTAATCCCTACCGAAAAACAAGTAGTTTTCTCTCCGAATATCAGGAGTATTTGATTTAGACGAGGCCCCTACTACAGCTTTGTCATTTTATATAAATCAAAAAAAATTACCATGTTCAAATATTTCATCACTCTGGCTTTTTTATGCCTTGCCTTTTCCGGCTATTCACAAAGTGAAACCGACACTACCATGATTGTAAACGGGGTATGCGGTATGTGCGAAAATACTATTGAAAAAGCTGCTAAACTCGAAGGTGTTAGCTTGGCAGACTGGGATAAAGAAACCCTAGTTCTAAAATTAAAATTCGATCCACAGCAAGTAAGTCTAGAGAAAATAAATGCCGCTGTAGTTGCGTCTGGTTACGACACGGAGTTTACCACCGCCTCTGACTCCGCTTACTACAAGCTTGCGCCTTGTTGTTACTACCGGGATCCCAACAATGCCCACCATAAGGACTAGAAGAGCATGAGGTTTCTTTACAGCCTTACCATCTGTTTTTTAACAGTTGGAGGATCATTATGGGGCCAAATTGATGGCTATGTATTTCTTTTCGAGGAAGGTCAGCAAATTCCCGCACCCCTAGCAGAAGTTTATTGGGAGGGCAGTGAAATAGGTACTACTACTGATGAAAATGGTTACTTCCAAATTCAGAAGCCTGCAAAATTCAATCGACTAAGCGCTCGTTTTACAGGTTTCGAGACCATGACCAAGGTTATTATCTCGCGCAAGGGAAGCACTAATTTTGTACTGATTCCCAAACAAAGTGAATTAGACGAGGTAAGTGTGGAGGGCAGCGCCTTGGCAACGCAAGTTAATGTGCAAGCCGCAGGACTGCATTACGAAATTAACACCAAGGAATTGCGGAAAGCGGCCTGTTGCAATTTAGCGGAGAGCTTCGAAACCAATGCGAGCATTGATGTTTCCTTTAGCGACGCTATTACCGGCACTAAACAAATAGAGATGTTAGGTCTGGCAGGGAAATACGCCTTAATCCAGCGGGAAAACGTGCCCTTCGCTCGAGCTCTCAACAGTCAAGATGGCATGGCCTTTATACCTGGACCTTTTATCCAAAGTATTCAAGTAACCAAAGGTCTAAGTTCCGTTATTAATGGGTTTGAAAGTTTAACCGGCCAAATCAATGTGGAGTACTTCAAACCGGAAACAGGACCTAAACTCGCCTTAAACATTTTTGGTAATGCGGGGGCAAGAAATGAAGTCAACCTAATGATCCGCGATCACTGGAAGGATGATGCCAAGGCGCATAACACTACTATGCTTCACTATAGCTCTATCCCCTTTGCTCAGGATCGAAATAATGATGGTTTTGCGGACATCAGCACCGGCAGACAATTAAACGGAATGCATCGGACGCATTACACTTTTGGAGACTCATGGGAAGGTCAAGTTGGCATCTCGCTAGTTGATAATTTGCGCGAAGGTGGGCAAATTGACTATTTAGAATCCGAGGATTCCGGAAACTGGGGTTTTAGGAGTAGTGATCAACGATTTGAGCTTTTTGGAAAGACTGGTTATGTATTCCAAGAGGAGCAGTTGAGAACCCTAGGCACCATTTATAGCTTTAATCGGCAAAGCAGAAGTAGCAATTTTGGTGATAGAGTGCTGAACTTTGAGCAAAGCAGCTTTTACCTCAACACAATTCTGCATGACTTCATTGGTAACTTGGAGCATCAATTCAAAACTGGCCTGTCCTTCCAAGCCGATATCATCACAGAGGAAGCAAGACATCAAAGACAACTAAGCCCGGCTTATCTGCACAATAGAACAGAATTGGTACCAGGGGCATTTTTCGAATACAATTACATTGAAGGTGATATTTTTAGTCTTGTCCTAGGAGCCCGAGCCGACTATAACAGCTTTTTTGAGCAATTGTATTTCAGCCCGAGGTTGCAGGCCAAATATCAATTATCGCGTAATACTACCCTCAGACTAAGCGGTGGAAGAGGGCAACGCAGCCCCAATCGATTAGCAGAAAACGTAAGAGTCTTTGCGTCTTCCAGAAACTTAGTCTTCTCCGACGAATACACGAATCCAGAAGTAGCTTGGAATAGTGGCTTTAGCTGGAGTCAGAATATAATTATCAATGATTTCTTGTTGCGATGGAATACTGATATTTTCTATACCTGGTTCGAAAGTAAAGTGGTACTGGACTTAGACTATGACCCACTCCAAGCCTATGTTCTAAACCGTTCGGGATCTCAATCCTTATCCATTCTCAGTCAATTGGATTATACTTTCAAAGACAAGTTGGACTTACGGCTTGCTTATAAATACTTGCGCAGTGAAGAAGTGTTTCTAGAGGGCCGTGATTTAAATTATGGCATCCCTCTGAATCGAGCATTTTTTAATGCTGCCTACACCTTCTATGAGGACTGGAAGATAGACGGAACTTTAAATTGGTTTGGTCAAAAACGTTTACCCAAAACTTCACTTAGTCCTGTTGAATTTCAACAAGCTGGAGAATCTCCGAGTTTTTTCACCGTCAACGCACAAGTAAACTACACGCACAAGAGGTTTGAATTTTTTGCGGGTGTAGACAACCTGCTAAATTTCCGACAAGAGAATCCGATTGTCAATTCCCAAAACCCCTTTGACCCTTATTTTGATAGCAATTTTGTTTGGGGACCCATTTTTGGTCGCAACCTCTATCTAGGAATGTATTTTATAATTGAATAAAAAAAGCCCGGTACCGGGCTTTTTTTAACTTTCTTCTTCGTAGTAAACTTTGTAGTATTTCCGTCCATCCTCATCTTCCCCCTTTTCGATTTTTGAACGATCTCCATGAACATAGATGTGGAAATTCTTATCCAGTTTAATGACACTCTTAAAAACCCTACTTTTCTTCTTAACCGCCTCTTCGGAAATGGCAAAGCCTTCATCCAAGTTTAAATTCTGAAGATCTCTTGTCTTCACATACTCCCTAAATCGATCCGCGACGGCGTCATCTTTAAAGACCTGCTTGCTGTACTCCTTTGGCTCATACTCCTCCTCCAGACTAAAGTACTCTTGAGAACGACCGATAAGATTAATGGACTCTGTCTTTTCCAAGGGCTCATCTCCACCAAGATCTTGATCGATAAAGCTTTTAGTGACCTTAATAATCTCGCTCGTCTGGCTAAACTCAGTACTTCTTACTTGGATGCGGAGAAATTGCTCAAACCAAAATTTAGCCTCTTCGCCTTTATTGACATTATCGACCGCTAAGACCTGATAACCGGCCTCCTCATCCGTGTTGAAAATTAAGGCGGCTTTATCAACTTTGGAGGGGTTTATTCCTTGATAGCTATACAATTCCATATTCCCCGCTTCCTCCTCGGTAAAAAGAAAAGCCTGCTTCTTCTCAGATTTGAAAAGGGCAATTGCGGGGGATTCGATTTGCCCGAATCTTAGGTTTTCGAAGTAAATTACCAAAAGCTCACCGGAACGAACCTGAGGATGATCCGAAACATCATATAGGAGTTGTGCTAAGTTTTGTGAGGCTTTTGAAAATTCCTCAGGGTTCTTAAAGAGACTTTTACAAACCTGAAAAACAGAGTTAAACTCCAGTCCGCTAGGATGATGAAAACCGTAGAAGTCGGGACTCCGAAATGCACTTTGAAGATAATGCCAAATAATATTAGAGGTAGCTCGGTCTAAACCACTCAATCCGGAGCTTAAAAATATCTCCTCCTCTTTACTCTTATTGCCAACGAAATGCACAGCTACATTACTTAGGCTACTTAGGGTCTTTTCAAACATAGGCTATTCTTGCCTCAAAAATACCCTTTTGCGGTACCCCAAGAAAAAAAAGCCCTCCAAAGGAGAGCTTTTCTAAACTTATAATAAACGACTTAATTCCAATGTCGCTGTAAACTCATCCAAGCGCCGCCATTGGTAGCATCAATACCTTTGGCCTTTGCCATACTAGTTGCCTGACCGCTTCGCATACCGGAGGCGCAACAAAAAACGACCGGTTTAGCAGATTTTTCTAATTCTTGAAGTCTAGCGGATAAGCTTGGCAAAGGCATATTCTTTGCGCCCTTAATATGTCCACCATTGAACTCCTCTTTGCTCCGTACGTCAACCAAAATTGCGCCTCGGCTTTTATATTCTTTTATCCTGTCGCCTTTCTTATTCAAGAAGGAAAATAGTCCCATGTGATAATCCTTTAGGTTTGGCAAAGTAAATATCAAATAGGAATTTCAGAGGTGACAGTAATCACCTCTTTTAAGCCGGCTTATCATAATTGACATGCACTTTGGCCTTTACATCCTNCACCTGATTTAATTGCTCATTGTACACATCCCAATGTTTAATCTTATCNGCATAGAGATGNAGAACAACCGTCCTGCCAAGCGATAAATTCCTAAAGCGGTGAAAGCCTAAATCGTCGTTCAGGAAGCCTTGNGTATCCTGGCAATATTCGTAGTTGAATCGCAGCACAGGCTCGTCCTTTTCCAGATTAAAATGCTCAATNCCAATACCGCCTCTTAATACTTTAAACCANCCTAAAGAATTATGAAAATCATGAATCAATCCTTTTTGACCTGGTTCCCAACAAGTTAANACAGCCTCGATAACATCGGTNTCATAAATNCTTAGTCTGCGATACGATTCCTCACTAAACTGCAAAAATTGATCTAGGGCTTTTTCGTCAAATTCAACCGCTTTCAGCAGCTCGCTATATCCCCCGTATCCGGGCCCTAAGGTGAGATTGTAACGAAGTCTTTCGACCGTGGTAATGGATTCCATACTAGCAATAATTAGCTCTAATGTAATCCAATACATTCAAGGAAAATATGACTTTTATCAGCTAGAAGTCAAGTAGTTCTACCATATTTCTCTTAAGACTAACCTTGCCTAACTTTTCTAATTGTTTTAATAGTCTTGAAATCACTTCTCTTGAAGAGTGCAGTTCCTCCGCTAACCTTTTATGAGTAACCTCAACCGAGGTACTGCCTAATGCGATTGATTTATCTCGTAGCAGACCAATTAACCTTTCATCCAATTTTTGGAAAGCTATAGCATCCACCGTTGCCAAAAGGTTTTCATAGCGTTCATTATACGCCTCCAAGGTAAATTGACGCCATTCTTCAAACTCCATCATCCATTGAGGCAAGGACTTTCTTGGTAAAGCAATGAACTCCGTACCTGCCTCCGCCACCGCGCGAACTTCACTAGGCTTGTCCACCATGCAGCAGTTAAGGGTCATCGCGCAAGTTTGACCGGGATAGAGGTAATAGAGGAAGATCTCACCCCCTTCATTATCAACTCGACTCACCTTTATGGCCCCTTTTGTCACTAAGGGAATCCACTTAGGGAAATCTCCTAAATCGACAAACATTTCCTCTTCATTACTGCCAAATACCTTGGCTTCTTGAGCAATCTTTTCTAGAAATTCTCCATTGTGAAAAACCGGAAAATTTAACTGTAAAATTTCCTTTATGGCGGCGGTAGATTCAAAGCTTTCTTGCATGTTCCCAGATTGAAAATATCTTTTAGATCCTAAAAGCGATTAGGCAATAGCTAAGGTACACATAGCGAGGGAATACTTTTTGGCCAATTTGGGACCAAATGCGCTCAGATTCAAGCTTGGTAAATCTTAAACTCATTTAAACCCAACCTTCAATAAACCAGCATTATAATGCCAACCTTTTGAAGGTCTAAGCCGTTATTTTTGTGTTATGAAGAACCCCATGCAAAGATTTTCAACTAATTTCTTGGTGCAGGCCTTGCTTTTTGCTCTGATAATCTTGCCCTTGAATGCTGTAAAAGCACAGTGCAATACACCCACTAATCTGCGAGTGGTGGCATATGGCCCTGATTTTATCAGATTAGATTGGGATGGCACTACGGCAGCCAGTTTCCAATATCGTTACGTAACCCAGGGCGGTAATTTAGCCTCTGCCACAATAAACACTTCCTCCTCTAAGCCTTTAACTATCAATGGGCTCAGCACTACCACCACTTATGCTGTCCAAGTGAGAGAAGTCTGCACCAGCGGTTCTAATCCATGGCCTTCATTTGTATCCGGAACCACCAGTTGTAATGTGGTAAACCCACCTTTCACCTCAACTTTTAATGGCACTGCTTGGAATATTGGTACCGGATTTAGTGCGGGGACGATCAATGCCTGTTGGCAGAGAGATGCTACAACGGGTTATTTATGGAAACCGGGTCCCCCAAGCTTTGTGAGCAGTTTCACCGGAGCTTCCAATGATAAGTCTGGAAACGGAAAGTACATGATGATTGATCAAATAGGCTTCCCTTTTAACCCTTCCGATTCCAGCAATTTTGATTCCCCTCTTTTTGATTTAGGCACCCTTACCAGTCCTCAATTAAGTTTCTGGTATCATATGTTCGGTTCGGATATTGAGCAACTAAATGTTTTTATCAGCAACGATTACGGGCAAACTTACACCCTGCTACAGAGTATTGTTGGACAGCAACAAACTTCCAATTCTGCCGCTTGGCAAGAAAGTATCCTCAACCTTTCGGCTTATGCCAACGACACGGTGAGGATTCGCTTTCAATCCATCGAGCAAACCGTAGGCTTTCAAAACGCGATTTGCATTGACGAGATTAAAATTGAAGAAGCACCCTCCTGCCCTAGGCCTCAGAATTTAGCCTTGGTAAACGCGGGCACCACCACCGCAACTTTAAGCTGGACTAGTGGCGGGGCAAATAATTGGCAATTCAGTTATGGCACTCCAGGCTTTAACGCCAATGCGGGAACTATTGTAAACACCCCAAACAACCCAGGCGTTCTCAGTGGCTTAAGCCCCAATACAAATTATGAGGTTTATGTGCGAGATAGTTGTGGTAGTAATGACCTTTCTTTATGGGAAGGCCCTATAGCTTTTCGCACAGCCTGTAATCCAATTAGCACACCCTACTCAGAAAACTTTGATGCGAATGGATTTGCCACTGCCGCAACTTTTAACGGCCTAGGCAACATAAATTCCTGTTGGCAAAGAAATCCCACTACGATCTTTGCCTGGAAAACCGGGCCTCCCTTTTTCACTCCGACCAACACTGGTCCGAGTGGCGATAATACCACGGGATCAGCACAATATTTATACACTGAGTCCCTTGGTTTCGGCTCTTTGGACTCCACCACTCTGCAAAGCCCCTTAATTGATCTAAATGGGCTCACTACCCCTGAAATGCGCTTTTACGTTCACATGTTTGGTGCAAACATCAACAACTTAAAGGTTTACATTTCTAACGGTGGAGCCTTTCAACTAGTCAACACCCAAACTGGTCAGCAACAGAATAGTAAAACTCAGGCCTGGAAGGAGGTGATCGTCCCCTTAGGATCCTATTTAAATGATACCATTCAAATTCGATTTGTCGGCAGAAGGAATCCTGGTTTCGCCTCCGATATTGCTATCGACGACCTCAGTATCGACGAAGCCCCAAGTTGTCCTGAGCCTCAAAACCTGCAAGCCCTAAGCGTTGGGACTACCACCGCCAACTTATCATGGTTAAGCGGAGGCGCAAATAATTGGAATATTTCCTACGGCTCACCTGGTACCGCAGCTGGAGCTGGGACTGTCGTAAATGCAAATTCTAATCCTTTCCTACTTAGCAGCTTATCGGCTAATACCAGCTATGATGTTTACGTAAGAGATAGTTGCGGCACCAATGATGTTTCTATTTGGACTGGACCTATCCGTATCAAAACTCGTTGTAATCCTGTCACCGCTCCTTATTTTGAGAATTTCGATGGAACCGATTTTGTCGTGGGAGCCTTTAACATTCCAGGAATCCTAAACAGCTGCTGGAGTCGAGACACCGGTGTAAATTATGTTTGGTCGGTCGAAGACGGACCTACCGGAAGCTTTAATGCTGGCCCTAATAGCGACCACACTACAGGCTCAGGAAATTACATCTTCCCTCAAGCCATTTTCTCTTTCGGTGCTGGACAGGTTACGGAAACGGCCACCGAAACTCCTTTGGTTGATATTAGTGGATTAACTAGTCCTGAACTCCGATTCTGGTACCACATGTTTGGTATTGGGATAGACTCTTTAGCGGTACAAATTAATAATGGCAATGGATTCCAGCACCTTTGGAGTCTAAGCGGTCAGCAACAAAACGCGAGTTCTGATCCCTGGCAGGAAGCGATTGTTTCCTTGGCTGCCTACAGCGGAGATACGGTTGGATTGCGGTTCATTGCCTATCGGAATTCTCCTTTTTCGAATCAGGCGCCAATCGGAATTGACGACCTGCGGATTGACGAACAACCAAACTGCCCCCAACCCTCAGGCTTAAACCTAATTTCTCAAGGCCCAAACAGCCTTACGGTAGGATGGACCACCGGGGGAGCCACCAATTGGCAAATTGAATACGGGGCTCCAGGTTTTAGTCAAGGTAGTGGAACAATAGTTAACGTTACTTCCAATCCATTTACCATTACCGGTTTAAGTGCTAGCACTCCCTATCAAATTTATGTAAGGGATAGTTGTGGCCTCAATGACGTAAGTTTCTGGTCTTCTTCGATTCAGGGCAGGACTTCTTGCTTAATCTACACCGCCCCTTATTTCGATGATTTTGAAAACGGGCTATGGACAGACCCTAGCCTATTTAATGATCCGGGAGATATCGACCCTTGTTGGAATCGTAGCGATACTACCACCTATTTCTGGCAAGCCAATAAAGGGGCTAGTGACGGGTTCCAATCAGGACCCTCAAGTGATCACACATCAGGCTCAGGGTTCTACGCCTATACGGTAAGGCAGTTTGGCTTTGGCACCACAGCAACCAGCACAGATCTCGTTACGCCACTGGTCAGCTTGGACACTCTAAGTAATCCGGAATTACGCTTTTGGTACCATATGTTTGGATCGGATATCGATAAGCTACAAATCTCCGTGAATGATGGAAGTGGCTGGACCTTACTCAATACCATTACTGGTCAACAGCAAACTACCACCACTGCAGCTTGGCAGGAGCGCATTGTTAGTCTTTCCGCTTATGTTGGTGACACCATTCAAGTGCGATTCCGTGGCTTTAGAACCTCCAACTTTGCCTTCCGAGTAAATATTTCTATCGATGACATCCGTATTGATAATGCCCCTACTTGCCCTCAACCTACAGGTATAAATAGCACCGCTAGCACCCAAACATCCATTCGTCTGAATTGGGTTACTGGTGGCGCAACAAATTGGCAAATTCAATATCGCCCTAGTGGCAGCACAGGCCCATTCACCTTGGTTAATGTTACCTCAAAACCCTTTGTATTAGGTGGGCTCAATCCTAATACTTCTTATGAAATTTATGTGCGAGATAGCTGTGCGGCCGGAGACGTGAGTTGGTGGACTGGACCCTTCAGCGCCAGCACGGCCTGCGGAATATCAAGTTTACCCTTCAGTGAAAATTTCGATAATGCTCCCTGGCAAGAAGGCATCGGCTTCTTTAATACCAATGACCAAATAAGTCAGTGCTGGACTCGGAATAGACAAAATAATAATGACAAGTGGGGAGTTGGATCTGGCACAACTCCTAGCTTCAACACTGGCCCCCTAGAGGATGTGCCTGGCAGTGGCAATTACTTATACTTTGAAAGTGAATTTACCGGAGTTAATAATGTGGCAACCATGAAGACTCCTGAAATTGCTTTAATCAACACTTCCAAGGCTATGCTTTACTATAGCTATCATATGTTTGGAAATAACATTTCCTCTTTGAAGGTGCGGATTAACACCCGAAATGGCGGTAGTAATATCAACTTAAGAACTTGGACAGGCCAACAACAAACCAGCAGCGGCGCCTCATGGAAAACGGACTCAATTGACCTTAGCGCTTATGTGGGTGACACCGTAGAAATCGTGTTCCGTGCGCAATCAACTGGCAGTCAGGGAGACATTGCCATCGACGAAATCTCCATTCAATCACCTGGCCCTGCTTGTGGAGGACCATTTAATATCCAAAGCATCGCTAATACCCATACCAGCATAGATTTTAGCTGGCAAAATAGCAATGCCGGACCAAGCGTAACCACCTTAGTTTGGTATGATGCGGCCCAAGGTCCAGGAACGGCTACCACGGTAAATAACGTTAGTAGTCCTTACTCCCTCAGCAATTTGAATCCTAGCAGCAATTATGTGGTAGAGCTATATGATAGCTGTGGAACAACCGTAGGAAACAGTGCCATTGACACTTTGCAAACCCTCATTTGTGATAGCGTTAGTGCGAGTTTTACTCTTAGTCAATGGTTCCTGCGTCGCAATTTCAGTTCAACCTCCACCAATGCGGACACCCTGATTTGGGATTTTGGCACAGGAGACAGCAGTTCGGCCACCAATCCGACCTATTTCTTCCCTGCGGCCGGAACTTACACGGTAGTCTTAATCGCAGCCAACGATTGTGGCAATAGTGATACTGTGGTGCAGGTAATTGAAGTTTGTGACACCCTAAGGGCGAATTTCACTTGGGTACAGAATACGGATAGCACCCGATTTACTGCCGATCCAGGGAACAATGCGAGCGGATATTCTTGGGATTTAGGTAACGGCACTTTTGGCTCTGGTGCCAATGCCTCAGCCTTCTACCCCGACACCAATGATAAATTTGTCACACTCACAGCATGGAATGCCTGCGGTGACACCGTGCGTAATACTCGTCGAGTTGAAGCATGTGACCCCCCAAAAGCAGATTGGACCTATACCATTCTGTCACCGATAAACTCTGGATTGCGAGTCCAATTCGACGGTACCATTTCCACTGGAGCCACTTCCTATAGTTGGGACTTTGGTGATGGGAATACGGGCGTGGGACCGACTCCGATTCACATTTATTCGACGCCGGGCCTCTTCTACGAAGTCGAGCTGACAATTACAGGGGTATGTGGGTCAGATAGCCGTAAATTCCAGTTAAATCAAATTGGCTTGGAAGAGCTCAAAGCCTTTGACCCCAATATTTACCCAAATCCTGTTTTAGATTTCTTGCTTATCGAATGGCCAGATGAAGAAACAGAACTTGAATTAATCCAAATATATTCCAGTGTTGGGCAACTCATGAAAGAGTTCCAGCCCGAGGATAATCCAAGTCGCATTGATCTCACTGATCTAGCCCCTGGCTATTATCAAATAATACTGCGAGGCAGCTTTGGTTTATACGAAGACCGTTTCATTAAAAAATAAAAGAAGCCGGCCCTGGGGTCGGCTTTTTTAATTCGAACCCAAAGCTTCCCGAAAACTTTTAAAAAGATTAAACCCTGATTTAGTCGGTTCAGGATTGAGTTTAGTGGGTACGGCCGTTCAAGGTCCTTAAAAGAATGCCGTGCTGGCTTCATTTGCTAAAAATTAGCACCGTGAAGCAATTAGCATTAATTCTTAGTATCCTGTGCTTCGGAAGCATCTCCGCGCAGGAATCCTATCAAATCAGCGGAAGCATTGGCGACGCAAGTAATGGAGAGTTACTTATTGGAGTAAACGTGATAGACACGCTTTCCGGCCAGGGAAGCTCGACTAACATTTATGGCTTCTATTCCTTTCAAGTAGCTGAGGGGCCCTGTGTCCTGGAAATATCATACATAGGCTATCAAACGAAATATATCAGCATCAATGTAAATTCCGACCAAAGCATCGATTATGATCTGGTAGAAAGCAGTACTACTCTTAAAGAGGTGGTGGTAAGCAGCTCCAAAGAAGATGAACGTTTGAGAAACACCGAGATAGGCAGCATTGAGCTTGATATTAAGAAGATTGAAAAAGTACCCGTATTATTTGGAGAAAAAGACATCCTAAAAACCATCCAATTACTCCCAGGGATTTCTACTATCTCAGAAGGAAGTTCAAATTTCAGTGTTCGTGGTGGATCTTTTGATCAAAACCTCATCCAATTAGATGAAGCCACTGTCTACAGCCCCTCGCATCTATTAGGCTTTTTCTCAACCTTTAATTCAGATGCCTTAAAAAACGTAAAGGTTTACAAGGGTGGGATTCCTGCCCAATATGGTGGTCGCGGCTCTTCGGTTTTGGATGTCCAAATGAAGGAGGGTAATAATAAAGAGTACGAAGGCAAAGCCAGTATTGGGCTGATCTCTTCTAAAGCTTTAATTGAGGGACCTATCGTAAAGGATCAGTCCTCCTTCCTAATCAGTGCCCGCAGAACTTATTTGGACCTCTTAGCCCAAAGCACCGGAATTATCGACGACGAAACCACCTTGTACTTCTACGACCTAAACGGAAAAATGAATTTCAAATTAGGTGATAAGGATCGACTCTTGGTATCAGGTTATTGGGGGCGCGATGAATTCGGCTTAAACGACATTGGAACCGAGTGGGAAAATCAAACCTTCACCTTACGTTGGAACCATATCATCAGCAATCGAACTTTTAGCAATACCACCTTTAACTTTAGCAATTACGACTTCGGCTTCGCCTTAGGTGACAATGGTGCCTATAGTTCCGGAATCGAGGATTGGGCCATAAAACAAGATTTTACGCATTACTTAGATGACCGCAACGAACTGAAGTTTGGATTAAGCTCCACCTATCACCTCTTCGAGCCAGGAAGCTTGGACCTAACGAATGAAGAAAGCGTTGATCGAATTCTGCAAGAGCGCTATGCACTGGAAAGCGGAATTTATATCAGCGACATCTATAAGGTGAACAAAAACCTTAAAATCGATATGGGTTTGCGCTGGTCCATTTTCAATCAATTAGGCGCTGGCACCGTGTATTCCTACAACCAGGCCAATGACATTATCGATTCGAGCAGCTTTGGCAGTGGTGAAATCATCCAAACCTATCACAACTTCGAACCTCGGTTTGCATTGAATTATTCACTCGATGCTACAAGGTCTCTCAAGTTTGGCTACAACCGCATGGCCCAGTATTTACATCTTTTATCCAACAGTACATCCGGGCAACCAACGGACACTTGGATTCCGAGTACTACAAATGTTTCCCCCATGCTGGTAGATCAAATCTCGCTTGGGTATTTCCAACACTTCCAAGACAATACCTACAAGGCCTCAATCGAGACTTATTACAAGAACATGGAGAATATCACCGACTATGAAGACGGTACCAATCTCCTACTCAATGAAAATATAGAAGCTCAAATCTTATCAGGACGTGGGCGGAGTTATGGTGCTGAGTTTTTGGTGGAAAAAACCAAAGGCGCCCTCACGGGATGGGTTTCCTATACGCTTTCCCGTTCTGAGCAAAGAGTTGATGGGATAAATAACAATAATTGGTATCTCAGTCCGGTAGACAAAACTCATGATATTTCAATCGTAGCTAGTTATGAGTTTAATGACAGACTTAGTCTTTCGTCAACCTTCGTTTATAGCACTGGTGCCGCCGTTACCTGGCCGAATGGGCAGTATACTATTGATGGCCAAGTAATTCCTCTTTATTCTAACCGAAACGAATATCGCATGCCAGATTACCATAGGCTAGATTTCAACTTATCCTATAAAAGACCTAGTAAAAAGGCCCAATGGGACTTCTCCATCTACAATACTTATAACCGTAGTAATGCCTATTCTATTGATTTCCGGGAGAATGAAGACACCGGTCAAAATGAAGCGGTGATGACTTACCTATTCGGAATTATTCCCTCTGTATCCTACACCTTAAACTTTTAAAAAGATGAAAAAACAAGTTTGGATTTTTGGCCTCATGTTCGCATTAATTTCATGCGAAGAGGTAATTGACGTTGAGCTAGACAATGCAGATCCTCAAATAGTAGCCGAGGGAAGCATTGCGAATGGTGAATTTGCCGAGGTGCTATTGAGCTACTCCAGTGCCTATTTCACTAATGAAAGTAGTGCAACTATTGACGGGGCTCAGATCAGTCTTTTTGATCTCGAAAGTGGAACCCAGGAAGTTTTAGCATCCCGGGGTGATGGTCTCTATCAAGGAGAAGTGATCTTAGGTCAAGAAAACCACCAATACCGATTAGAAATAGAATTTGAAAATCAGGTTTATGTGGCTACTGCCACGATGTACCCCGCCGTGCAAATTGAAAAGGTAGAATTGAATGAATTTGCCGGTGGGGGTCCGTTTGGGGGAAGCGGTGAAAGCGGGTTTGTGGCAATCACCGATTTCGTTAGCGCGGGCGATGATGTTTATTATCAGTTCGAGTACGAAATTAGTGATGCCACGATTCCCGCCGGCTACTTTCTCAGTCTTGCCGCAGATAGCGGTAGCACGATCCGCTATGCCAACCCCCAAATTGTGGTACCCAAAGGCGATACTTTACAGCTAAGCATTAAATCCATCGACGAAGGCACTTTTAATTACCTAACGGGTTTAAACGACCTAATAGGTACCGGCTTCGGTGGTGGCGGTGGTGCAAGTTCTGCCCCTTCTAATCCCCCTTCTAATTTCGAAGCCAATATTTTAGGTTATTTTGGAGCATTCTCTATTAGCCAATTAGATACCATCGCGCCAAATTGATTTGATGCACTATCGTCGTTATCTACATATCTTCTTAATTGCCGGCTCTTTTGTGAGTATTGCCGCCTTAATGAACATGAACTCGGAACACCTCGTGGCTCATCGACCTCCAATTTATATGGTGATTGCCATGCACTCGGTTTGTTTCATTTTAAATATACTCGCGGTTAGGTATTGGCGAAAAATTAGACCCAACCTCTTGCGCTATGCCATATTGATTACTTTCAATTTAATGGCTTGTTACCTCGTTAACCTCAGTTTGGATTTTAATTTAGAATTCGCATTTGTGTCTCGAATGTCATTGGCCGCCAGCATCATCTTTAGTATCGGCGATCAATCGGAGCTGGCAGCTTATCGGAAAAGAGAAAACGAACGTTTAGCTCAGGAAAAGGAAAAGGCCGAACAAGCGCTATTGAGACAGCAACTTAACCCTCATTTTCTATTTAACAGCTTGAATACCTTAAAGGGCTTTATCGAAGAAGATGAGGCTAGTGCCATAAAATATCTACATCAATTCGCGGAAGTATACCGCTATGTGCTCGGCAGCAGAGATAAGGAATTAATTCCCCTGGAAGAAGAGTTAGATATATTAGAATCCTATTTCTCTCTACTTCAAGCGAGATTTGGCGACAAGCTACAACTTAATGTTAGGGTAAAAGATGAAGACCTTTCTTTGATGGTCCCGCCTCTTGCTTTGCAGCTTCTTCTGGAAAATGCAATTAAGCATAATGAGATTTCCAAAGCAAAGCCACTAAGGGTAGAAATCTATACCGAAGGACAAAAACTGATTGTAAAGAACGAATTGCAAGAAAAACGTTCTTTCGATGACTCCAATGGCTTAGGGCTCTCTAATTTAGACACCCGGCTGCATTTCGTTTCGCAGAATAGACTTAATTATGGTCCAAGTGCGGATGGGAGATTCTTTATTGTGGAAGTACCTTTAATAAAGAACAATGGCTGATCAAATTCGCATTCTAATCCTAGAGGATGAGGACAGTGCAGCCCGTTCCTTGCAGAAGGCAATTAGCAGGCTTTGGGACCCGGAATCCTTTGTGGTCCTAGAGGTTTTGGAAACCATATCTGCTGCCTTAGAATATTTCGCTCGGGAAGAGGAGCCTGATTTACTTTTTATGGATATTCAATTATCAGATGGAATTTCCTTCGACCTCTTCGAAAGCTACCAACCGAAATGTCCCATCATTTTCACCACTGCATACAGCGAATACGCCATCAAGGCTTTTGAGGTAAATGGATTGCATTACTTACTCAAACCACTAGAAGATAATGATTTGAAATCGGCTCTAGATCGCTTTCAAAATCAAACTAGGGAGGAAAAAGAGGATGGTAAGCTCCAAGCTTTACTGGAGAGTTTCAAATCCCCACCCGCTAAAGAAAATTTTTTGGTCTTTGCAGGAGACTCCATGAAACTGATCCCTACTGATGAAATTGCCCTTTTTCAAATAATTGAAAAAGGACTTTGGCTCAGCACATTTAAGGGTGAAAAATTCAAACTTGGAAAAAGTTTAGACGAGGTGGAAATGGAATTGGACCCAAAGCGATTCTATAGGGCAAATCGACAGATCATTCTTCAAAAAAAGGCCATTATCAAGATTGATCTTTATTTCAACCAAAAATTGATTGTTCAGGCAAAACCGGACCCTAAACTCCGGATTGTAATCAGTAAAGACAAGAGCAGAGAGTTTAAAAGCTGGTTGGAAAAATAAAGCTAGCCTGGGGGTTTCTCTCCGTACGAGCCTAGGGAAATCGTACCTTGGCGGAAAACTCTGATGAAAAAGAAGAAGAATCCACTAATCGATTTAGAGCGCTACCGGACTCACTTTTTTCTTGCTGGATTAGCCATCGCCTTATGGGCAGTAATTGAAGTCATCAGCATCAATTTTGGTGAACCTGAAGTAAAAGCACCCGAACAAATAAAAATCGATGGTGACGAAATCGTCATTCCCATCACCACCCGCGAACCTAAAAGGGTAAAAGTTGAGCAACCCAAAGATCTGCCTACAGAGCTAAATGTGGTGGATGATGAAATCCTACTCGATAACGAATTGGATATGAGTGCTACCGAAACCGATGAAGACGAATATTTGGTCTCCGATGAAGTTCAGTTCGTCGATGGTGATGTTGAGATTATTGACACCGAAGAAGAGGACTTAGCGAGTTTAGAAGACCCTATTCCCTTTGCGGTAGTTGAGAGTGTGCCGGTTTTCCCGGGCTGTGAGTCCATGACCGACAACGCACAACGCAAAGCTTGCTTCCAGCAGCAGCTTCTCCAATTCGTAAGTGAAAACTTCGAATACCCTGAAAAAGCAAGGCAATTAAAAATACAAGGACGAATTATAGTTGAATTCGTAGTTGAAAAAAGTGGCGAGGTAAGTAATATCAAAATTCTGCGCAGCGTAGATCCCTGGCTAGATGAGGAAGCCTTGAGAGTGATTAAGAGTTTGCCTAGGATTCAACCCGCTAAACAGCGTGGCGCACCCGTAAGGATGAGTTTTGTGGTACCTTTAAAGATAGAACTCAACGAATAGCTATCCATTCCAACCGTCTTCTTAAACTGGTTGCTTTACATCTATTATATTCCTTTAAACGGTCAATTTCAGGGTATCATTGGGGACGGCTGGGATTAGATATAAATGTTGAGCTCAATACCGCCCGGTTTATACCTTTTGCAGATTCAATTAGGGGAAGAAATTATCAGTAAAAACTTTCAGAAGCTCCCATAAAAAAAGAGGATGTCAAAAAACATCCTCTTTTCTTTTCGGTGCGGGCGGAGAGACTCGAACTCTCACACCTCGCGGCACTAGATCCTAAGTCTAGCGTGTCTACCAATTCCACCACGCCCGCATTCCTACTTACTTAGGGGCGGCAAATATACACATTTTTTAATCCTACAAAGGCTTTTTTAAAAAAAGGAAAAGAAACGTTTGAGCATTGCTTTAGGCTATCCACCACCGAGGATTTTTTACTTTTGCAGACTTAGTATTCTTCTATGAAATCATTTGACCTTAAGGAATTATCTGGGAAGGAAGCACATGGACATTTACTTGCTGCCGTAGGCCCTCGACCTATAGCTTTTGCCAGTACTATAGATGAATGGGGCAATCCTAATCTCAGTCCCTTTAGCTACTTTAATGTTTTTAGTAGTAATCCTCCAACCTTGATCTTTTCTCCCGCTCGCAGAGTAAGGGACAATACTACCAAGGACACCTTGACCAACGCCCAAAATACGCGCGAGGTGGTGATTAATGTGGTGAATTACGATTTGGTCCAGCAGATGTCGCTATCCTCTACCGAGTATCCTACCGGAGTCAATGAATTTACCAAGGCGGGCTTAAGTCCGGTGGCTTCCGACATTGTCAAACCCTTTCGGGTGAAGGAATCTCCTGTTCAATTCGAATGCAAAGTGCAAGACATTGTGCATCTTGGGCAAGAAGGTGGAGCCGGCAACCTAATCATTTGTGAAGTGGTTCGCATGCATGTTGATGAAGCGGCTTTAAATGAAGCTGGCATTACGGATAGCACCAAATTAGACTTGGTAGCCCGAATGGGAGCCAATTGGTATTGTCGCGCTAATAGCGAATCCATGTTCGAAGTAATGAAACCCCTCAGCACTTTAGGTATTGGGGTAGATCAAATTCCCGAGCGCATTCGCAAGAGTATATTTTTAGACGGCAACGATTTAGGCAAATTAGGTAATGTAGAAAAACTCCCTAACGATACCGACTTGGAAGCCTTTGCGGAAGAAGCTCGTGTCAGGGGGATTTTCGAAGAATCTGATAATGGTCTTGAGGCAAGGGAAGCCCTGCATCAATATGCCAAAGAACTGCTCGACGCCGACGATGTAAGTTCGGCTTGGAAGGCTTTATTATGTGATAAATTAAACCGAGTATAAAATCCATTATGGAAGTAAGCGGAATTGTAAAACGCGTTGGTGGCACCCAACAAATTAGTGCCAGTTTCAAGAAAAGAGAAATTGTGGTTACCACGGAAGAGCAGTATCCTCAACACATCTCTATTGAATTCGTACAAGACAAGACTGACCTCCTAGACAGTATTCAGGAAGGCGAAAAGGTAAATATTGGCATCAACCTAAGAGGTCGCGAATGGACTTCACCTCAAGGGGAGGTTAAATATTTCAACACCATTCAGGGATGGCGAATTGAGAAGAACAGTCCGGCGCCAGCACCTGCAGCGCCTAGTGCCGGCTCAAATGCTCCAGCTCAAAACGACTTCGGAACTCCTCCCGGCATGGCCCCTTATGAAGAGGACGATGACGATTTACCATTTTAATATTGACGCTTAATACCCATGAGTTTCGCAAGGAAGTTTGAAAAGACCTTTCGGTATCTATTACCTTCTCCCTTTGCGATAGCGCTCCTATTAAGTTTATTCAGTTTTGCGATTTATTGGCTCTACGTTGAAGGGCCTATTCAGCAAAACATTGCCTCATCACTAGAAGACTGGCAGGCGGGCCTTTGGAATGCCCCCCTGCTGGTCTTTATGGTTCAAATGATGCTCATTTTAGTTCTGGGGCATGTATTAGCTCTAGCCAAACCCGTGGGTCGTTTTGTGGATTGGATCCTCAACCTTAAAAAGGACCCTTCTAGCGTTACGGCACTAATCTGTTTTTTCACCTTAATCCTCGCCTATTTCAATTGGGGACTAGCTCTGGTTTTTGGGGCAGTGATGGCCCGTAAGGCAGGCGAGAACTTTAGCAGCCGAGGATTATCCTTCAATTATGGTTTACTAGGAGCCGCCGGTTATTCTGGTCTGATGGTTTGGCACGGAGGCTTCTCTGGCAGCGCACCAATTAAAGTTGCAGAAAGCGGGCACTTAAGGAGTTTAGTCGGTGATACTATTCCTGAGCTCCCCGAACGAATTGCCTGGTCAGAAACTATTCTATCGGGAATGAACCTGAGCAGCGCCTTCATCCTACTCCTTTCTCTTCCTGCCCTAGTCTATCTACTTAGTAAACTAGCTCCTAAACAAAAGGAGGAAGTGCCCATCGCGAAAGTGAACCTTGAAATCGATAATTATCGAGGCGCGGAACGAATTGATCAATCTCCCTGGTTTGGCCTATCGATCGGATGCTCAATTCTCCTGATTAGTCTTTACACGGCTCTAAACTCCGAGGGATTGAATTTTCTGACGCCCAATTTTATAAACCTGGCCCTCTTAGGCGGAGGCTTAGCTTTTCACGGTCGCCTGAGCTCCTTTCTATCCGCTTTGGATAATGCCATCCAAGGTGCCTCCGGAATTTTACTCCAGTTCCCGCTTTATTTTGGCATTATGGGCTTAATGCGCGAAGGAGGGCTGATTACTGCCATGAGCGACTTTTTTAGCGCCAGTAGTTCTGCTTTTAGCTTTCCCTTATGGACATTTCTTAGCGCGGGGATCATCAACATTTTTGTTCCAAGTGGTGGCGGTCAATGGGCTATCCAAGGCCCGGTAATCCTCGAAACCGCGAATGCCTTAGGGATTAACTATGGAAAAGCCATTATGGCCATGGCCTACGGTGACCAATTGACAAACATGTTGCAACCCTTTTGGGCTCTTCCTTTGCTAGGGATAACCGGTTTAAAGGCAAGAAGAATCGTTCCGTATACTATTATTATGATGCTATTGGGAACTATAGTATTTTTAGGAGTCTTGATACTCTACTAAATGCCCATCTTTCAATTAGAATTGGATTCAAATTGGTTTCCGGAAGAAGAACTCTGGGAAGAGGATGATGGCATAGTCGCCCTGGGAGCCGACCTTAATCCCCAGCGAATCCTAGCCGCTTATGCTCGGGGTATTTTCCCTTGGAATGAGCCTGAAACTGAAATCCTCTGGTGGAATCCCCTGGAGCGAATGGTTATGCGCCCCAAAGATGTGCGAATCACCAAGAGTAGTCGAAACTTGCTTAATCAGAGAAAATTTGAAATAACTTTTAACCGAGCCTTTCCCGAGGTAATCAAAGCTTGCCAAAAAGTGCTTAGACCGGGGCAGAGTGGTACCTGGATTACTCAAGATCATGTGGATAGTTTTACCAGCCTTCATGAATCAGGTCATGCCCATAGTGTGGAGGCCTGGCAAGAAGGAAAATTGGTCGGGGGCTTATATGGCCTTACCACCGGTTCATGTTTCGCCGGAGAATCCATGTTCTCTAGCGTAAGTAATGCGGGCAAGATGGCATTTATCCATCTCTGCAAAAGATTAGAGCATTGGGACATCCCTCTTATAGATTGTCAGATTTACAATCCCTATTTAGCTAGTTTAGGCGCCTACAGAGTATCTAGGTCTCGTTTTATGCGTGAATTGGAAATATGCAAAGAAGAGCATCCTGATTGGACCGAAATCTTTGCCTAGCAAACAATTTACCATCATTAACCTTATCTCTAAATGCGATACCAATGGACCCTACTTTTCCTCCTTTGTTCCTATTTACTTGCTGCGCAAAGCCCCAGCCTATTCGAATTTAACAGTCGCCGTTTAGACATAAATCAAGCCGGCATGCAAGTTCTGGGAGGATGGGCCTTGCTTAATATGGCTTGGAGCGCCAGTCAATTGAACTCCGCAGATCCTTTAAAGCAATCCTACCATCAGATGAACTTGGCTTGGAATGGAGTAAACTTGGCCATTGCTGGCTTCGGTTGGTATCAATCCCAACAGAACCAAGAAATATGGACCCTAGTAGAAAGCCTGAGCGAACAAAACAAGATAGAAAGAATATTAGCGGTAAATGCCGCTTTGGATGTAGCCTATATTATGGGGGGACTCTATCTTCAAGAATATGCCAACCGGAATGAAAATCCCAGTCGATTTAAAGGTTTTGGGCGATCGATAATTGTTAATGGAGCCTTTCTACTTGGCTTCGACCTCATCATGTATTACCTGCATCATCAACACCAACTTGAGGCACTATTACCAATCTTGGATAAGGTACAAATTAGTGGCAGTTCAGTTGGTGTTCGTATTCCGCTTTAAGTAGACCTGATATCCAGAACATCCCTCAGCGCATTTCCAATAAACATAAAGGCCAGCACCAAGGTCATGATGGCAATCCCAGGAATTATGGCTAGATAAGCTTTATCGACAATCAGGTAAGCGTAGTGATCCTTAATCATAGTTCCCCAGGTTGGGGTAGGAGGTTGGGCACCCAATCCCAAAAAACTAAGACCGCTTTCGATTAGGATGGCAGCAGCAAAATTGGCGGCAGATATAACGATTAAAGGGGCAATGGCATTAGGTAAAATGTGGCGAAAAATAATGCGCATATCAGAATAAGCTAAAACCCTGGCCGCTTGGATGTATTCCTTTTCCTTGATGCTCAAAATTTGTCCGCGAATCACCCTGGCCACTTCCACCCACATGGTAAAACCAATGGCTAAATAAACCTGCCACAGCCCTTTGCCCAAAGCGAGGGTAATGGCAATTACCAACAATAAGCCCGGAATCGACCAAACCACATTGATTAACCAAAGGATCATTTTATCGACCCAAGAACCATAATAGGCCGCGAGTGAACCGATGGGAATACCAATCAAAAGTGAGATGAGGACGGCCAAAAAGCCTACTGAAAAGGAGACTCTTGCCCCTAAAATCAACCGGCTAAATAAATCGCGACCAAATCGATCCGATCCAAAGAGGAAGAACTTCTCCTGCAAGTATTCCTTCTCCCTAATTTTAGTGGGCCCATAATATTCAGAAAGCACCACATATTGAGCTTCAGATTCGGCTAACGCTCCAAACTCTTGGTAGTATAAAGTATCCCATTTTAAGACCTGATTCTGAATCGGTATTCGCTGATAGGCTAATTCCGTCCCTTGCCAAAATCTCTGCCAGGCAGACTTCTGCTCTACTTCCTTGGGCAAGGCCAATAGAAGAGCCTTAAAGCCGGGACTTTGATTAGCCAAGGCCAAATGCATTTCGTTGGCATTAGGACTTTTATCCTCCACCAGGGTATAAGCAAAAAGCGCCATGAAGGCGCTTATGCTAATAATCAAGATCCCCGCGGCACCGAGGGGATCCTTCCATATACCTTTAATTATTTTCAATCTGATAATTGGCGCTTAAGTCTAAAGCTACTAAATAGGCCTCACTTAAGTATAAATCCTTGCGTAAAGATTTATGCCAGCTTTCCTGCTTGGTGCGATTCTCTTCAGATGAATTCACTGCTTCTTCATCGGCAACATTAGTACTTACCTTTAAGTCCTGGCGGCTTTGGCGCATACCTTTATACTGCTTAGCTTCCTCCCGGTACTCCTCCTGATAGGCCCGGAATTTCTCCAAGCTAAGAGGTACTAAAGTATTTTCCTGCTCATCCTTTATCCACTTGGCGTATTGCTCTATCAGAGTAAACTTAGCATTGGTATCCATCCTTGCTTCTGATCGGCTCACGATATCCTCGTAGGCAGCTACGCCATATAACCACTCCTCATACTTGGCAGGATCAATTTCATCATACGGTAAAGCATAGTCTTGCTCCTTTTCACCATAAGGAATGTACATGTAATTATCGGGGGTAATAATATCAGGCTGCACTCCTTTTAACTGTGGAGTCCCGCCATTGATACGATAGTACTTCTGGATAGTCAGTTTAAGGGCTCCTAAAGGCTTAAGATCACTGTAAGGAAGACTTACCGCCCTGTCCATATCAACAATGTTTTGCACTGTGCCTTTACCGAAGGTGCTATTACTTCCGATGATTATTCCTCTCTTATAGTCCTGGATAGCGGCGGCAAAAATCTCGGAAGCCGAGGCGCTAAATTTATTGGTCATCACTACCAAAGGACCATCATAAACGGTACCTCCCTCTGTATCTGCTAATACCTGTGGCTTCCTACCCGAAGCTTTTACTTGAACCACGGGCCCTTTGTCGATAAACAAACCCACGATATCAATAACGGCCTGTAGGCTTCCACCGCCATTATTCCTTAAGTCTAAAATCACACTGCTTACACCTTCCGCCTTGAGCTTCTCCAGTTCGATGGCTACATCTTCAGCACAGTCGCGATTTTCATCTCCATAGAAATTCACATAAAACTTAGGTAAGCGGATATACCCAACTTTATTAGCTCCTTCGCCAAGTACACTCGATTTAGCAAAGGTGGATTCAAGCTCTACAATATCCCTTACGATAGGTATGTCCATCTTGGTGCCATCTAATTTGCGAACGGTTAACTTCACCTCGGTGCCTTTAGGGCCGCGTATGTGCTTCACCGCTTTCCTCACGCTCATTCCAACTAGGTCAACGGTCTCGCCATCTTCCTGCTCCACCTGAAGTATTTTATCCCCCACTTCGAGATCTCCTTGTTTCCAACAGGGGCTTCCGACAATAACTTTGGAAATGGTAACGTAATCACCCTTTTGTTGAAGTTGGGCACCAATACCTTGTAACTGCCCCGTCATATTGATTTCAAAATCCTCCTTCTTTTCCGGTGGGAAATATTGGGTATGGGGATCATAAAGGGCTGTAATGGAGTTCATATAAGCGGAAATCCAATCCAATCGCTCCAAACCATCTAGGGTCTTAAACCACTCTTCATGCACTTCGAGCTCTTTCTCACGCGCTTTAATTTCCATCTCCGCCAAAGTCAGGGCTTCCTCTGTTGTGGCAGAATCACTTTCTTGATCCAAAATCATCTCATCGATGCGCAATAAAATGCGATACTTCAGGTACTGGCGCCAACGCTCTTTTAATTCCTCCTGAGACGTGGCATATTTCACCTTCTCATCGTCGGTCTCATAAGTCTCCTGCTTTTCCAAATCCATCGGTTCAGCAAGAAGTTCGGCATAAAACCCCTTCACCGCAGAATAGCGATGGTTATAACGATTATAGGCTTCATTGAAGAAGCTCAAGTCCGACTGCCGAATCTGATCATCCAGCATTTCTCGATGCACTTTCAAAGCATCGATATCTTCTTGAATAAAGAATCTTTTATTAAAATCTAAGTTTTCCAGGAAGCCATCATAAACCTTGACCGAAAAATCATCGTTTAGTGATTGCGGAGAAAAGTGATTAGCGCGAAGGACCTGGTAAATGATATTCATTATCACCTTGTCTTTTTCCTCGCCCTTGGGGCTAGGCGGATAAAATGCCAAACCCAAACCTATAGCGGCTAGGATAAAAACAATTCGATAGCGATTCAGACTTTTAAGTACTGACATATAGTAGTGGCTTAATTCTTTGTTAAATCAAAATGTGCTCGAAGGCGGACCCATAAAGCTTCTTACTTTTGCCCGCGCGAAAACGATTTAGGCTAAAATAAGCTCTTTTTTTCAGGCTTATGGAGGCCGTACAACTAAACTAACGTTAAAATGAAAAGAGTCCTTTTGTTGGGCCTTCTATTTTTCTTTAACACATTAAGTGCACAAAATGATCAATTCACTTTAAGTGGGTACGTTCGAGATGCAGCTAATGGAGAAGAATTAATTGGAGTAAACATTGTAGTTCCCGCTCTAGGTGTAGGAACGACCACAAATAATTACGGCTACTACTCTATCAGCCTGCCTCCGGGTTCCTATGAGTTTAGTGTGCAATACATCGGATATCTAAGTCAGGAGAGGAACATTACCCTAGACGGGGACCTCAAGATCAACTGGGAATTATCGGAGAATAGCACCCAATTACAAGAAGTGGTGGTTACCTCCGAGAAGGTTGATCGAAACGTTAGCAGTGTTGAAATGAGCGTTGCTAAACTCGATGTAAAGGATGTTAAGAAGATGCCTGCACTACTAGGAGAGGTAGATATCATCCGCAGCCTTACCCTTTTACCCGGAATTAGCACCGTAGGCGAAGCTTCGAATGGCTTTAATGTTCGTGGAGGTAATACGGATCAGAACCTTATCCTTTTGGATGAGGCACCGATTTACAATTCTTCTCACCTCTTTGGCTTTTTCTCCATTTTTAATGCTGATGCCGTAAAAGATGTGAAACTCTATAAGGGTGGCATTCCGGCCCGTTATGGAGGTCGACTCAGTTCAGTAGTAGACGTTCGACAAAAGGATGGGAATAATCGTGAATTCTCGGGTACCGGAGGAATCGGCCTCTTATCCTCTCGACTTCTTCTCGAAGGACCTATAGTAAAGGAAAAATCTGCCTTTATGATTGCGGGTCGTAGGTCTTACGCGGATATTTTTTTAGGCTTAAGTCCTGATGAGACTATTTCTCAAAACACCCTTTATTTCTACGATTTCAACACCAAGTTAAATTATATCCTTAGCGAAAAGGACCGAATCTATATCTCTGGGTATTTCGGTCGAGATGTGTTTGAAATCAATGACCTTTTCGGTTTTGAATGGGGTAATGCCACGGTAACGGGAAGATGGAATCACCTATATAGCGACAAGCTCTTTTCCAATTTATCGCTCATCTTTAGTGATTACACCTATGCCTTGGGAACTCCTGAAGATGATGAGTTCAACTTTAGACTGCAGTCTACTATTCAGGACTATCACCTAAAAAATCAGTATACCTATTACGCGAATGCCAAGAGTGAATTCGAATTTGGCTTGGAAGCCATCTATTACCGCTTCCGTCCTGGAACCATCACCGGCGTTATTGATTTAACCTTACAGAGGGAATTTGCCCTGGAACCAGCGATCTACTTTTCGCATGAATACAAATTCAGTCCTCTGTTCAGCGTTCAATATGGCCTGCGATATTCAAGTTTCTACAATTTGGGACCGCAGAGAAAAAACATTTATCGCGATCAAGAACTTCCTGATCTTGATGAAGTAGTAGAAACTCGCCAATTCGAACAGGGGGATATTATCGCCTCCTATACTGGTTTAGAAGGGCTAGAACCACGACTTGCCTTAAACTACCGCCTGGATGATGAAAAAAGTTTGAAGGCCAGCTACAACCGCACCCGTCAGTATATCCACTTAATAAGTAATACCACTGCTCCAACCCCAGTTGATCTTTACCGGCCGGCCGGCATGCACATTAAACCAGCCACCGTAAACCAGATTGCCATGGGCTACTTCCAAAACTTCGCTAGTAATGCCTACGAATTGTCGATAGAAACCTATTATAAAGACTTTCAGAATATAGTTGACTATCGCAACGGAGCAGATTTGATATTTAATGAAACCATCGAAACGGAAATCGTGAGTGGTATCGGAAGGTCTTATGGCTTAGAGTTTTATTTGAGGAAAAGCACTGGCCGCTTGAATGGTTGGTTGAGCTATACCCTTTCGCGGACTGAATTAAAGGTAGATCAAGATGACCCCAGCCTGGCAATCAATGCAGGAGAATGGTACCCGGCCAACTATGATAAACGCCATGATATTTCATTGGTCTTAAATTATCAACTCACAGAGACTTGGGACATTGGTATGAATTTCACCTATCAGTCTGGACGGCCAATTACACCTCCTGAAGGCAAATTTCAATTCGAAGACTATGTGGTCCCCATTTACCGTAATCGTAATTCCTTTCGCATACCCGACTATCATCGTTTAGACCTTTCGGCGAACTATACCCCTAAGAAAAAAGAGGATCAAAAATTTTATAGTTCCTGGTCCATCAGCCTTTATAATGTTTATGCGCGAAGAAATGCCTATTCGATTTACTTCGAGCAAGTACCCAATTCCAATGGGGCAACCACTACCAATCTAAGTACCCAAGCTCAACAGCTTTCCATCTTTGGCACCATCATTCCTTCAGTAACCTGGAATTTCAATTTTTAGAACATGAAAACTTTCAAGTACATTTCAGCATTTGTTATTCTACTTGGCCTATCTTCTTGTCGAGATGTGGTAGAATTAGATGTGGAAGCTGCTGCTCCGGAATTAGTAGTGAATGGAGAGCTTTCGGATAAAGAAAACGTTTACGTTCAGCTGCAAAGCACCGCGGGTTTTTTCAATAATGACGACTTTGAGGGAATTGAAAATGCACGGGTAAGCATCTTTGAAGATGGCCAGGAAGTCGTAATTCTTGATGAGTCTCAAACTGTTTCAGGTCGATACGAAGCTAACTTTAAAGGGCAGGTTAACAAGCAGTATCAAATTCGTATTGAAATTGCCAATGATGCACCAGAAAAGATCCAGGGCACCTGGTTAAGCAAACTAGATACGCTTAGACCCGTGCCGGAAATCGACAGTGTTAAACAAGCCACTTTAGGACGAAACACAACGCCTCAAGCCTTTTTTGAAGGAGAATATGCTGTCATGTTCTTTGGCGATTTTGTTGGCGAGGGCAATCGCTATCGTTTTAAACGTCAATTGAATGATTCCGTTTTTGCCCAGGAGGCTTTTCTCATTTCCGATGAAGACTTCGACGGCATCTACTTTGGCCAAGGCTTATTTCCTCCTATTAATGTGTACGGACCTTTTGAAGACCCAGAACCAGGTGAAGAACCCGATAGTCTTACCATCACTATTCAGTCCGTTTCGATAGATTTTGAAAATTATCTAAACGTATTATTGAGTCAGGTACAAACCGGTTCTCCTTTTGATGCCCCTCCCGCCATGGTGGTAGGAAATATTTATAATGCTGATGATCCAAGCCGTATGGCTTTCGGTTATTTCCAAACCATTGGCATCAATCGCAATGGCCTGCGCTATCAGCCCTAAAATTGTAGTTTTGCGCAAAGCGCAAGCATGAACGAGGAACTGATCTTTAATCATTGGGCTCATAGCTGGTTAAGCGGAATGGGGCTCTCAGATTCCTGGGTGGAATACATCACCCTGGGCATTGATATTTTAATTGTCCTGCTCATTAGTTGGGTAGTTGATTTCGCGGCTCGTAAGGTGATTTTGAGAGTAGTAAGCCGTTACGTCAAGCGCTCGAAGAATCAATACGACGATATACTCCTGGAAAAGCGGGTATTTAGGAGCTTGGCACACCTGCTGCCGGCGGTTGTAATCTATATCTCTATTCCTTTTCTATTTGAGGCTAGCGACAGTGTAGTTCCTCTCTTACAAAAGCTGGTGGTGGTCTATATGCTGGTAACGGTTGTTAGCGTCATCCATAAATTCCTAAAGGCCCTGGAGCACATTGGACTTAACTCTCCGCGCTTTGAAGGAAAGCCCGTCAGTAGTTATGTTCAGGTGGCGATGATTATCGTCTACATTGCAGGTGGTGTAATGATAATTGCCAATCTTCTCAACACCAGCGCCACGGCAATCCTCACCACCTTCGGTGCGGCGACCGCCATTATTTTACTGATCTTCCGGGATACGATTTTAGGCCTGGTAGCCAGTATTCAGATTGCCGGCAACGACATGGTTAGGATCGGTGACTGGGTTAGCATGCCAAAGTATGGTGCCGACGGCGATGTGATTGAGATTAACCTCACCACCGTTAAAATCCGGAACTTCGACAAAACTATTACCACTGTACCCACCTATGCCTTCATCAGTGACAGTTTTAAAAACTGGCGCGGTATGGCGAATCAAGGCGTGCGTCGTATTAAGCGTAGCTTGAATATAGATATTCAAAGCATTCGATTTGTAGATGATACCCTATATGCTCAATTGTTAAAAGTAGAACGGGTTAAGGCTTATCTTGAAGAAAGGCATGCCGAAATTGAAAAACATAATCAAACCAATAAGACCGATAAGTCCTCTATGCTTAATGGTAGAAATCTTACCAATCTTGGGGTCTTTAGAGTGTATATGGAAGCCTACCTCACTGAGCAGCCCGAGATTTCCAAGGAACAGACCTTAATGGTACGTCAATTACAGCCTACAGAAAGTGGTGTGCCATTAGAGATCTATTGCTTCAGTAATGATACCAATTGGGTGAATTATGAGCTTATACAAAGTAATATTATGGACCATTTCCTTTCGGCCATTAAAAGCTTTGAATTAGAATACTTCCAATCTCCTTCGGGAAGTGATTTTAGAGGTTTAAGACCTTAACCATTTACCACGGGAAGAAAAGGGCACCAAAAGAATAATCAGAAGGATATAAAATGGATACAGAAGTGCTTTAGTTAAATAGCCCTTCAGCAGTTTTTCCCCGCCATAGCTTTGTGAAAATTGGTAGAGCAAAATGGCATCTCCCGAAATTTTATAAAGCCAGAAATACCAAATCAACTGATAGTCGATTTGGCCAAAAGAAAGGAATACTCCAATAACAATAGTCAGGTTAACCAAGACCACACTAAGGGCTAAAAAAACAGGCCAAAATCCGCGATAAGCGATACTCTTCCCTCCCCATCTTAGACGCTGTCTGATAAAGGATGACAGATTCTCAGGAGCTTTTGTTAGGACTCCTACCTCCGGGGCCGCAATCACCTCACCTTTTTTTGGATCTAGAGCTTGGGCATAAAAAGTGTCCTCCCCCGAAGCCCAGTCCATATGGTTCGGGAGCTCACTTATAAATCGCTCCCTGTTATAAGCCATGGCAGCTCCCGCGGCCATTATAACCCGATCTTGCTTAAGACCACTAAAGGTAACCAGCTGCAAAGACATGTGGTCCAGCGCAGCCAGCTTCGACCAGATATTTGCGCTGGGCTGCATGGCCACCCGTCCTACAATTAGATCAGCTTGACTTGCCTGAATGCGGCCTTGAAATCCAGAAATAAAATTATCATCCACGATGCAATCAGCATCGGTCTGAATAATATATGATTCTGTTCGCTGGGGCAAAAACCAAGCTAAGGCCGACTTCTTTCCTGGCATAGCTTCGCTAAAAACAAGCTTAAAGCCCAGCTGAAGACTTAGTTCTTCGAGCACAGGTCGGTGTTTAACATCGCTATGATCGTCAAGCACATAGATCTCCCAATTACTTCTACCCAGACTAATAAGGCAGTTTTTAAGGGCTTCAGGCTCGTTGCGATGCACAATGAGGACGATCCCACTGGGTAGACTTATACTTGAGGGGGCCTTCTTGCTAGCTTGCTTCCATAATCCACGAGCCAAGAATATCCATTGGACCTGGTATAAAAGGGCGATAATTGAAAGCAGGATAAATAGAAGCACCGAGGAGTGATTATGCCCAAAGGTAAAGCATTAAATTTGGGCTATGGCGGTAGATAAAATCATTCTTGGCATTGACCCTGGAACCCAGATTATGGGCTATGGACTTATTGAGGTAAAGGGTAAATCCTTTCGGATGATGGAATTGGGAAGTATACGCTTTCGAACCAGCGATGCTCCAGTTCTACGTCTAAAGCAAATCTTTGAAAGTACATTGGAACTGGTCGAAAAACACCTTCCAGATGAGATGGCCGTGGAGGCGCCTTTCTTCGGTAAAAACGTTCAGAGTATGCTGAAATTGGGGCGGGCCCAGGGAGTGATCATGGCAGCTGGCTTATCCAAAAACATTCCTGTAGAGGAATACTCGCCTCGGAAAGTTAAGCAGAGTATAACCGGAAAAGGTAGCGCTAGCAAAGAACAGGTATACGCGATGCTGGAGCGCAGTTTTGGTCACAAAATAGAAACAAAGTACCTGGATGCTTCCGATGCGCTTGCCGTGGCCCTTTGCCATCATTATCAAGCTAGTCGTCCAAGCCTAGCCGGTAATAGCGCCAAAACCTGGGATCAATTTTTGAGGAATAATCCTGACCGAAAGGCTTAATTCAAATAAGACCGGATCTTCTGGGCGATGGTCTCCATTTCCTCCGCTGGAAACTGCATTTTCGGCCGACTGAAGTCAATATCACTAACGCTATCGATGGGCACCAAATGCACATGAGCATGCGGTACCTCTAATCCAATAACTGCTACTCCGACCCTCTCAGAGGGAATCGCTTTACCAACGGCATGGGCCACCTTCTTGGCGAAAGCCATTAAGGCCTGATAATCTTCATCGGGAAGATCAAAAATATAATCCACCTCATTCTTGGGAACTACCAAGGTATGACCCGAATGAAGCGGTGAAATGTCTAAAAAAGCGAAAGCCTTTTCCGTCTCCCCAATTTTATAACAAGGAATTTCTCCTTTAATAATCTTAGTGAAGATAGAAGCCATCTTAATCGAATTTAATATCGAGGATTTCAAACTCCATTTTTCCCGCTGGTGTTTGAATTTCGGCGGTTTCGCCCACCTTCTTACCGGAAAGCCCTTTACCAATTGGACTACTAATTGAGATTTTACCCTTCTTAAGATCCGCCTCGCTTTCACTTACTAAGGTATAGGTCATCTGAGCCTGATTGCGAAGGTTTTTAATGGTAACCGTCGCCAGTACCATTACCTTACTGGTGTCGATCTTAGAATTATCCATTAGGCGCGCATTGGAGAGAGTTTCCTCCAATTTGCTAATCTTCATTTCTAACAATCCCTGGGCTTCCTTAGCCGCATCATATTCTGCATTCTCTGAAAGGTCTCCCTTATCCCGAGCTTCTGCAATTTGTTGAGATATACGAGGACGCTCAACACTCTTCATGTGTTCCAACTCCTTTTTGAGTTTCTCTAGTCCTTCTTTAGAATAATAACTTACTCCCATTTCAATAGAATTAAAACGCAGAAAAGACCCCAGAGAGGGTCTTTTCTGCGATACAAAGGTATCTAAAATTATCTGAACCGAATCGCTTAGAGCAAGATAGACACGCCAATGCTATGCACACCACTAAAGAAGTTGGTGCTGCGATAAGCGTAATCCAGCTGGAAGCTATTGTCATTGTCTTTCGAAAGTGGTACATCAAATGACAAACCTGCGGTAATGCCATTAAATACCGTAGTCGTTTCCGAATAGGTACGATCATCAAAGAAATTGTAACCAGCGCGTACCGCTACAATCTCCTTAAATGAATATTCCGCACCAACGGTGTAGATGTCCTTCTCAAATGAGTTAGACTGGAAAGCACCAGCAATGGTAAGACGCTGCTGATCAAATTCGAAATCATAGCTACCACCAAGAGATAGAGTAGCCGGTAATTCGAAGCTCTCACTACGCTCATCGAATTCCTGAGAAAAACCACCTTGAGGAACTACTAAGGTGATAGACTGACCTTCACCTTCGTAGCGCGCCGCTGGTCCAATATTCTTCAGCGTAATACCGAATTTAATTTGATCGCGGACACCAGTGATATATTGCACACCAGCATCGATACTGGCCGAAGTCACACTCATGTCTACAATACTAGTAGTGTAAAGCTTGATGTTAACACCACCGCGGATAGACTCAGTAAACTTTTGCGCATAACCCAAACCGATGATAGCGGTTGAAGGACTTACTTGCCCTACGCCACCCTCGGGGTTATCTACCGTTGTACGGTCCCAAGAACCGTAATCAAAGGAGGCAAAGTTGATGGCTAAAACACCATTATCGCCTACCGATTGGTTTAAACCCGCTGCATTGATACCGATATCACCACCTACTAACCACTGGGTATTAACGAAGGACACAGCTGTACCTTCTGTATTAGCAATACCGGCAATGTTGATAAATGAGGACTCTACGCCACTAACCCCGGCGATATTCACTCCTCCCCATCCTGACGAACGGGCCCAAGGATTAATCAAGAGTTCAGGGGCACCCGCCTGTCCGGCACGCTGTGGGTTTCCGGCATAAGCTGAACTAGCCATACCCATCAGACAAATTGCGGTTGCGATCTTTCGAAAATAATTCATTGTTCGATTCTTCTTGGTTCGTTCTTAGAATGCGTTCAGGTCAATTGGACGTAAGCTACCCATCCACTTCACTACCTTCTGACCAATTGGTCCGGCATCAATATGGATTAAGTATATACCGCTCGCAATCGGAACGTTAAAGTCATTCTTTAAATCCCATTCGATAAAGGTAAGCGCATTATCCTTGGAGATAGATCTTACCAAAGTACCATTAGGCATAAAGATGTTAATCTGGCATTGTTGTGGCAAGTTGGTAATCTTAACGATGTTATCCAACTGACCATCTTCATAACCTGAAGAACCGTAATATGGGTTAGGTACTACACGAATGTTATCTAAGGCTTGAGAAGCAATATCGATATCGCCTAGCACTACGCTGTAATCACTTAAATCAAACTCGTATAATGGATTACCACCATTGGCCGCAGTCGCAGTCTGTCCGAAAGGACTCTGAACACGAATTTCAACGCGGGCCTCAGTTGGTATATCACGGTAGTCGTCAAAATCATACTCGTTGGATGAAATCATTCCGATACTACACCAAGTCATAGCTCCCCACACATCGGTACGGGTTAAAGCGCTACGCATATTCTCCATCGCATCCTTAATTGGATAGTCATCAATCGCGTCGCCTTGATAGGTAAGATCGGTCATCGTATTACGGAAAGAAGAAGAATCCGCAAGTACATAAACTACATGCATACCACCGAGGGCAATTGTACCCAATTTCTGAGTAAAGTTTGCGGTAGGATTCCATAGCATGTCATCACCGTTCTCACTCTTCAACCAAGAGTTTTCCGCAATTACTAAGTTCAAGCGATTACCAGTTTCCACGTTAATGGCATATCCTGGGAAGAAACTCCAGCCAGTAGAACCATTTGGATCAGGAACCAAAGAACCATCAGCCGCTTTTACTAAACTAGTACCGCCACGTAAACGGAAGGTTTCTACTCCACCCTCGTTTGCATCAGGATAGTTCCCCATTTCCAATACCGGTACACGAGACCATTTATCAGGATCTGGAGAGAATACGATATCAATATTCGGTAAGTCCGAAATAGGATACATTCTTCCGAAGTTGGTTCCATCGCGTAATGGGTATCCAGGGCTCTGACGGAAGGCTGGCTCATCTGAAGGAATTCCGGCAAAAGGAACGTTACTCGCTAGGGAAACTGGTCCCCAAGTACCGCCTAAAATCTGCTCGAATTCGCCAAATGGATCCACGTTGTTATCACCGGTAGTATGGTCATTATAGTATACCGTAGGTAAGTTATCATTATCCGTTACTCGGCTTGAACCTGCCAACAACCAGTTGGTTGGGTTTTCTGCATCGGTATCAGGCACACCTGATAACCAAGGCTTGGTAGGATCTTCATAAGTAATTGTTCCACCGATAACGCCATTGTTAGTTGAAGTCTCACGTTCGAAACCAGGCTCAACATTGTCATTTACGTTAATCGAGAATCCAAGAGGGGTTCCAGTTAAAGAGTCAAATACAATTTGCTCAGTTTGGAAGTCGATAGTAGTACGACTAAAGTCAACTACTTCACCCGCCTCATCTAATAAGGTCCAAGTACGGTCCCCGCCAAGGTCATTGAAGCGGAGTTGATATTTACCCTTGTAGAAATCACCAATGATATAAGGATCGATAATCTTCACCTCAACTGGCCCGAAGCCACTTTGATACTGTACTTCATTAGTACCACCATTGATGATTCTTTCCTCTGTTTCTGGAGTCACTCGTAGGTAGTTAGATCCATTACCATTTCCACTTAAACGGGTTACCGGTACTAAATCACCCCATTGGGCATTCAATTGGGTACCGTCATTGCGATTCTCGGTACGGCTCGGAGTACCACGGTATGGCTTAGAGCCATCACCGATGTTACGACGACCAGCTAGATAAGGAGTTTTCTGAGCGTTTTCGTTATCACCCGTGTTACCTGGAGAGAAAGTTCTGTAATCATTATGTGCGTAGGCAATCAGATAGAAGTAGTAGTCTTGATTATTAATCAGACGACGGTCACCTTCCGCGAAAGCATTCTCCACCACTCGGTAGCTTAAAACGATACCCTCATCATTGGCCTCCAAGGTCATATCCATCGGAGTTAATGGGTTACCAATTAAGTCTGGTGTTTCGGTATAATTAACCAATTGGCCAATGCCGTTTTTAAGGTCAGATTGAGCAATAAGACGAGACTGAGCTACATCGTAAAGGTTATCCACACCTACATCAGAATTTGCTACTTGGAATAATTGGAAACCTTCGAAGACATAGTTGAAGTACCCAGCACGTAAGGCAGAGTCTAACTGAGTAGCGTTCCAATTTGGATTTGGTGGAATACGTGGGTCACGTTGAGAGTAACCAATAGTTCCACTAGTGAAAGGATTTAGAATGTTAATTACCAACTCCTGATCTAGTTCGATAATCTCTAAGTCCGGCGTAAATGGTCCATCCAATACTTGGAAACAGTTATCAAATAACTGCTGTGCTTTATCGTCGGCTACGATTACATCGTTCACCGAAGCAAATAAATCTTGAGAAGCAAAGTTACGTGCCCATACCGAACCTGTAGTAATGAAGTTCAGTGCTCCAGGAGCAAGTGAGAAAGGACCCGCACAGTGCAGACCACGCTTATCCGCCTGGTTGTTTGGAGATTCCCACCAATCAGTTGGGGTGAAAGGCTCATAGGCGCCAGTGGTATCGATAGAAAGACCAGGGTAGGCAAAACGTGTCTGAGTAAGAGAAGGATCTAAAGAGTATCCATCACCATTACCAGTTTGACCTTTTCCAGAAGGATTCTCAATCACTAATGGACGACCATCTTTCCAAATACTGTTTAATAAGTTATAGAATTCCTGAGCATTATCAGGGTCGGTGGTACCGGAAGGACCATTAAAGTTAGATCCGTTATTATAGTACATGAACCCAGACATGATAATCCGCTCGTTAATGCCCACTGTTGGGTCTTCACCCACACAAACACCGTCGATGAGTACACCATCTACACAACCATCACGATCATCGTCTAGTCCGTTGAAGTAGTCGGCGAAAGGACCTTGGAAGAAGTCGAAACCTACTGCGGGAGGATTCGCTCCGTATCCGAGTGCACCTTCATCGTCGTTATCACCATTGTAAACGTAACCAAGACCACGAGCAATATCACTACCAATGATATCATCAAATGGGTTACCTAAATCCGCATCGAACCAAGTACCAAAGTAGGTATCACGAAGACGGAAGGTAGAACGGTTTAAGATACGATAGTTGTTAAAGGTCATGTTATTCACCTCATCGTTCGCGGTAAAAGCGAAGGCTTGTGCGCGAATCTCAAAACCAAGGGCAGAGGCGTTGGTTTCGGTGTGAATGTTTCCTTTATCATTGTACACCCACCAAATGGTTTGATCACCATATAGTAAGTCAACTTCTTTGGACTGACAGTCAGCCTCGCGAGTAAAGTCATAGCCTGGGTAATCCCACTCGAATTCGTAGAAACCTGGGATACCATTAGTATCTGATTCATTATAGGGAGCCAATTTGTAAGGTAGCTCACCATTGATTCCGTTTCCTGGCCATTCCTGAATACTCTCAGGAATATTGGCAGCGTAGCCAGGGTAGCGAGCTTCTGGATCACAAGTTGGATCCTCCTTACAGGCAATCCAAGCGGCGTGAAGTTCTACTTCGCTGCGGAACACAGTCCAGTGACGGTCGTACTCCTGACAAGTATTCTCATCAATCGAGGCATTGTCATCCAATGGACCAGGCCAGTAGTCTACACCATCCTGACGGTAGGTCATGGCCGCAAGCTTAAGCTGATCGGCATCATCAATACCTCCCAACCAAAGTGCACCGGCAAACATCGAGTGCTTGTTAGAACCTTTAGGCACCTCATACTGGGCGTCATTAAGGTCCCACCACATATCACCTCCACCGAGGATACGCGCACGAACGTTATTAATATTCAAGTCGGTCTGTGCAGTTGCAGGGGCACAACCTTCAGCAAGTGCCTCCAGGGCCGACATGTTCTTATTGTTCTTCGCTGGTTTCTTAGCCGCATGCAATCCGGAAATCCCGAATGCAAACACCAAAGCGAAGGATAAAAAGTTTCTGATCTTCATAGGGCTAATTATATCTTATTTCTAGAAGTTATAAGCGATTCCTAAGCGGACACGACGAGGTAAGGTGAAGTTAAAGGGACTTACCATACGACGGTTATATAGATCCACGTAAGCTTGCTCGCTTACCTGACCTTGAATTTGCGCCTGACCTGCTTGAGAAGCCAGGAAGCCATCATCATCCGGAGAACCGGTAAAGGGGTATACAGATACTACGTTACGAGTATCTAATAGGTTTAGGATTTGAAGGTATACATCAATACTCTTTCTGCCACGAGCGTCAAGCATGAAACTCTTGTTAATACGAGCATTGAAGTTCACTTGCCATGGTAAGCGAGATCCGTTAATCTGGCCCTCGGTTTGAGCAGAGGCCGAAGCGGAAGCAGTAACCGCATAGGCGCGATCACGACGAGTGTAAGGACGACCAGAGCTGGCATTCATGGTTAAGTTTATACCAAAGTTTTCTAGGATTGGTTTACCGTTAATTCGTGGACCATTGTAATTTCCTCCACGACCGTAACGCCAGTCAATACGAGCGAAGAATACGTGACGGTTATCGTAGTCAAATGGTAAAAGAGTACGCAATGAAGCCGCTCCAACACGAGCAAGGTTAGCACCAGTGGTTGCAGAAGAACCGGTACCGCTAGCAAACTGCAGGGTATAGTTCGCATCAAACTTAATGTTATTGGTTCTACGTAATTCGTATTCCAAGGTGAATCCTTTTACGGTACCGAAGTCACGGTTACCATAGGCTACGTAGGTAATTGGATAAGCCTCTGGGTAGTTTACTGCCTGAAGTAAGTCTCTAAGCTCACGATAGAAGGCAGATAGCTTTAAGGCTGACTTCTTAGAAAGCATTTGCTTAAAGGCCATTTCGTATTCGGTGGTACGCTGTGGCAATAAGTTAGGATTGTTGAGAATACCTCCATTACGTAGGTAAGTAAGACCTAAGTAATCAAATGGATCCAAACGAGAGAATCCAGTGGTAGGACGCTGCGCTAATACATCATAGTGGAAGATAAAGATTGCTTCATCCGTAATTGGGAAGTTGAAAGCAATACGAGGCATAACCACTACTTGAGGATCGTAGTCAACGAATGATTCCGCGGGAATCTCACCACCAATAGAGCTTCCATCTCCAGGAGGAGTTACCAGGAATGGCTTAATACCACCACCAGCGGCATCAGATAATTCACCTGGGTCGGTAATTGGTTCACCATTGGCATTGAAGTACTGATCTCCATTACGGTAACCAACAATCGAAGCATCACCATATTCGAAGCTGCTCACATAAACGGTGTAATCCTGACCTACACTTGCTGGAACACTGCTTAATGCATCTTCACTCAAAGGAGAGTTAGGCAAGTCAGCTACGGTATAATAAGGATACAACACATAAGGATCGCGTAATACATCTTGGTTAAGGTCAAAACGGTCTACCCGAACCCCAACGTTAAAGGTTAAGTCGTTAAATGAGAACTGATCCTGAATATAACCGGCGATATAAATAGGCTGGAAGGCCGCGATTGGGCGAGTAAATCTTCCGCGCTCATCACGTGCGGTAAAGAAGTCAGATACACTTGGATTTCCGCTCTGGATATTTCCCAAGTAATCATAACCGAAGTAACTTACACTAGAAGCACCATTAGGGTTAATCAATTCGTCGGCTGAGAACATGTCTAAGGAGAACATGCTTGGATCCAAGTTATCGATGTTGATTTGCTCCACCCCGCGAGGATCTAAGCCAAGCGCTGAACGAATCTCTTCTGAGAATTGAGAGGCATCCTGTGGGTTATAAGCGTAGTTATAGTTAATGGTATCCTGATAGTTTCCGAACTGGTCGTAAACAGGAATTGGATTTTCAATATCTAACTGAGAATTAGGCTGGTTTTGTAATAGACGCATACGAGTCCAAAGTCCCTGGGCACCAAGGCCGTAAGAACGGTCGATACGCTGCTCATATTCAAATCCCATAATCAAAGAGTGATCCTTGTAGTCAAAGTTAGTCGAAGCGGTTACCCGAAACTGACTAGTACGACCTTGACTATAACCTCCTTGTTGGGTGCCAACGTTGGTCCATAGTCCGTAAACACTTCTTGGGTTAAAACCGTTGATCGGCATTCCGTAACCAAGAACGTCATCTAGAGTACGACTGTTGATGCCGTTGTTCTCCGCCGCAATATCAAAGAAAGAGGAGATGAAGTTATCACGCACAGGATTTAATCCACCTGGAGTATAATCAATACCTGTATCAAAGTCACCCACAAAGCGGTAACCGCTTAAACCGGTAGTAGTATCTACACCGAAAACATAAGCCGGGGTAGTCTGTACATCATACTTTCCAGTATATCCATAATTGAAGAAATTGTCACCATGTACGGCATCAGAAGTCTCTCCGAAGGTACGGGTATAATCCACCTGCACTGTGTAGAAAGCATTCTTAATACGATTGGCATTTGCTTTTTCTTCATCTTCCTCATCAGGGCTGCGGAAAGTCTGCTGGAAACGTACATACGACTGCCAGTCAGAATTCACTGAACGCATATTGTTATTAAAGTTGAAGATATGGCTTCCGTAACTACCCGGAACATCATCACTATATACCCAACGACCCCCAACGGTTAAGGTGGTGTTTTGGGAAGTTTTAATTTGAACGTTACCGGTCAAACGCATACTGTTACTGTAGGTATTAGGACGCTGCCAGATATCGGTAAGGTCATCTTCATTAACAAATTCAGAATTCATGATAATGGCGCGACCACTAGGATCTACACTGATCGGATTGCGTTCCAACTCCGCTAAAACATCCGGATCCAATTGGATATAAGGAATATCCGAAGGTACTGGGCGTGGCTCATCAATATAAATAAACTCCGAACTGAATAAGAAACCCATTACGGTCTCAGTTACTTCACCGCCAGTGGCTGTTTTACGGGTGCGCTTCCAGATTGGACCACCTAAGGTGAAAGCACCTAGGTTGTAGTTTTGACCATCCACTACAGGGGCTCCATTTGCCTTGGTCATGTATTTAAAAGGAAGAGAGGTGAGAATCTCAGCGGTTCCGAAAAACTCACTAGAGGGTCCACGAGTAGTGGTGTTAACTACCCCGCCAATTGCATCCCCGTACTGAGCAGGAAGACCACCGGTGATAACCTCGGTTTGTGCAATCGCTGCCTGAGGCAGGTTAACATTACCACGAACCTTCACCCCATCAATAAAATAAACGGTACCCTCACTACGTGCACCACGGATACTAGTTCCATTAGCGCCTTGAGTTACCCCCGCTGCCTGACCAACTACCGCAGCAATATCCCGCACGGCCATTTCCTTGATGTCATCACCAGAAGTAACCGCTGTCGTTTTATTAGGATCAATAAGGGGTTTTTCATAGGTAATAACCACCTCACCCAGCATCTCAGTAGCTTCTCGCATTTTGAAGTTCTGAACGGTAGGACTGTTGTTCTGGATTACCACGCCCTCAACGGTAATGGTAGCTAAGCCTACAAAGCTTACCTCCACGGTATAGGAACCGGCGTTGATAGGGTTAATATTGTAGGCACCATCGAAATCGGTAGTTCCTCCGGCGATATATGATCCCCCGGCGTCGGTTACCTTAATGTTTACAAATGGTAAAGGTTCGCCTGTGGCGGCTTCAGTCACTTTCCCCTTCAAAGAACCGGGGCGCTGTTGCGCGAAAGCAACGGTGCTAAAAGTGATGAATAGCAGTAAGAGTAGTTTCTTTCCCATACTATTTTTCGGTTATTGAGATCCCTCCTGGATTTAAAAGGCCGTAAATATAAGTTAAAGGAGGTCTGCGGCAAAGGCCAAATCCTGAGGTATCCCGGTGATTTCTAATAATTTCTTGATAATGAACCCTTAAGTGTTAACATTCTTTTAAGAATTAGTTCACAACACCCACAATTTTAACAGCAGATGTTAGTTATTTGCTGAAAAGCTTTCCAGTTGTGCACAACCTTCGGCGCCTTTCACTCTATTTGACCTTCGTTTTTGTATCGGTTGCCTCGTCCTGCGAAAAAAACAATCAACGTGATTTCCCTATCATAAGTTTTGATGAAGTTATATTTCTCAATAACCCATCGAATATAGAGCTGCAAAGCCCTGGAGGTGCCATTTTTGCTAATGGCGGCTTCCGAGGATTAATTGTATTTCGGCGATTTGCCAATAATGATATTAATGATTTTGCGGCTTTTGACCGAGCCTGTCCTGAGCATTATGATGAAGATTGCTCCCGACTGGAACTAAGTAATGATCGAGTTTTTGCCGAATGCCCCTGCCACGGCGAAAAATATTTACTCTTCGATGGCTCCCCCGGCGAAAATGCAACTATCTCCATGGTGGAATACCGCTGCACCTTTGACGGGACACTAATTCGAGTGAGTAATTAATCGAATAACGCCTGCTCATCAGCACACACTTTTTGAGTGGCATTCAATTCACTCAGCAGTTTTTTCGCGGTCAAGAGCCTATGCTTGGACTTTGAGCTAAAAATCAATTCTGCTGAAAGAATCTTTATTTTCCATAAGGCGGATTGACCCTCCCTTAAGCTATCTAGCAAAAAAAGGCCCCTGATGAAAACACCAGAGGCCTTACAATATTAGTTGTACAGGACTATTAGTCTGCCAAAATGATCACTCGATCTTTTTGTACTTCAACTACCCCGCCCTGCACTTTCATGCGTAAAACTTTATCGTTGCCTTTATCGGCCTCGATTGTACCATGCAGGCCATCGATTGTTTTAGCGGAAGTAGGAATATCAATCTTCACCTCACCGGCTTGCAAGGTGCTGATCATTGGAGCATGACCGTTTAAGACTTGAAAGAGGCCTTCCTTTCCGGGCAAACGCACCGCGTCGGCTTCGCCTTCAAAAATCTTAGATTCGGGAGTGATGATTTCTAAATTCATTTTCTAAAAATCTGCTGATTAGGCATTGGCTTCGGCCAACATCTTCTCACCGGCTTCACGTACCTCTTCGATGGTACCTTTCAAGTTGAAAGCCGCTTCAGGATATTGATCCATCTCGCCGTCCATAATCATGTTAAATCCTTTGATAGTATCCTCGATTCCTACGAATACTCCAGGGATTCCGGTAAACTGCTCTGCAACGTGGAAAGGTTGAGATAAGAAACGCTGTACCTTACGAGCACGTGCCACGATTTGCTTATCCTCTTCAGACAATTCGTCCATACCAAGAATGGCAATAATATCTTGAAGTTCCTTATAACGCTGAAGAATTGCCTTTACCTTCTGAGCACAATCATAATGCTCATCACCAATAATCTCTGGTGCTAGGATACGAGAAGTAGAGTCAAGTGGATCTACCGCAGGGTAAATACCAAGAGCAGCAAGCTTACGAGATAATACAGTAGTTGCATCCAAGTGAGCAAATGTAGTAGCTGGCGCGGGGTCAGTTAAGTCATCCGCAGGCACATAAACCGCCTGTACCGAAGTAATAGATCCGTTTTTAGTAGAAGTAATACGCTCCTGCATCGCTCCCATCTCAGTTGCTAAGGTCGGTTGATAACCTACAGCCGATGGCATACGTCCAAGAAGTGCAGATACCTCAGATCCAGCTTGAGTAAATCGGAAGATATTGTCAACGAAGAATAGAATATCACGACCAGCTCCATCACCTTCACCATCGCGGTAGTATTCGGCAAGGGTCAAGCCTGAAAGGGCCACACGTGCACGTGCACCGGGAGGCTCATTCATCTGACCAAATACGAAGGAAGCTTTGGATTCTTTCATTTCTGCAGAGTCAACCTTACTTAGGTCCCATCCGCCATTCTCCATAGACTCGTTAAAGCCTTCACCATATTTAATAATACCTGATTCAAGCATCTCACGTAAAAGGTCATTTCCTTCACGTGTACGCTCACCAACACCAGCAAATACCGATAAACCACCGTGACCTTTTGCAATGTTGTTGATCAATTCCTGAATCAATACAGTTTTACCTACCCCGGCACCACCGAATAGACCAATCTTACCACCTTTCGCATAAGGCTCAATAAGGTCAATTACCTTGATACCAGTATAAAGAATCTCAGTAGCGGTTGATAAATCCTCGAATTTTGGAGCTTCACGGTGGATAGGAAGACCATCTTCGGTAGGAAGCTGATCTAATCCGTCAATTGCTTCACCAATTACATTGAACAGACGACCGCGGATTCCTTCACCCGCAGGCATTTTAATAGGAGAACCAGTGGCCACTACTTCCTGACCACGTTGCATACCATCGGTAGAATCCATCGCAATCGCACGAACGGTATCTTCACCAATATGCTGTTGGGTTTCGAGTACTAAACGATTACCATCTCCACGTACTACATGAAGGGCATCGTAAATCTTAGGAAGTTCAGCATTGGTGGTATCGAAATAAACGTCTACTACCGGGCCAATGATCTGAGCAATTTTTCCAACTACTTGAGACATGAGTTACAATTTAGGGAGGCCTGAGCCTTTGTCTTAATTTGCGGGCAAAATTAGTCCATTTTCATTTAATTAACAGAAGAGGGTTAGAAATTTAATTTGGCTAATTTTGAACATGTAACTAACAAGGTCCACATTTAGGGCCTTCCACAAGCTAAAACACTGAAAATTTGAAGGTTTACTATTCGATTGAGGACTTCCAAAAACTAGAAAAAGCGGTGGTCACCACGGGAACATTTGACGGGGTACATCATGGCCATCGAAAAATCCTCAATCAATTAAATCGTGTAGCAAAGAATATTGGCGGGGAAAGTGTGCTTCTCACCTTCTTTCCGCACCCTCGAATGGTTTTACAACCAGATTTAGACATCAAGCTCATCAACTCACAAAGGGAGAAAATCGAATTGCTCAAGTCCACCGGTCTAGATCATTTGATTATTCATCCTTTTACCACCGAATTTTCCCGAACCTCTAGCTTGGAGTTTGTTCGCAATATTCTGGTTAATAGCATCGGAGCTAAAAAGTTGGTCATTGGTTACGATCATCACTTTGGGCGCAACCGGGAAGGAAGCTTCGAACACCTTAAAGAATACGGTCCTTTGTACGGTTTTGAGGTTGAAGAAATCTCGGCTCAAGATATAGATGATACCACCGTAAGTAGCACTAAAATTCGTCGTTCCATTGAAGAAGGCACTATAGGAGTCGCCAATCAATATCTAGGTTACCCCTTTCCCATCACCGGTAAGGTAGTTGAGGGCGAACGCATTGGAAATACCATTGGTTTCCCCACCGCTAACATCCGAGTGAAGGATAGTTATAAAATTATCCCCGCTAACGGAGTCTATGCCATCACGGTAAACTTTCCCGGCCGTTCCGAGAGTCCGGCCATTAAAGCCATGTGTAATATTGGCATCCGCCCCACTTTTGGCGGAAAATTTCAAACCATCGAAGCTCACTTACTGGATTATGATGGGGACCTCTATGGACAGGAACTTAAATTGAACTTCCACCAGCGCTTGCGCTCTGAAATGAAATTCTCTGATATTGAAGCGCTTAAAAATCAACTTCAAGAAGATGAAAAGGCTGCTCGTGCTGCTTTGCGTGCTCATTAGCCTTTCGGCTGATGGACAATCCCGCTTAAAGAAGTTTTTGGCTCTGGAGAATAAAGCCGAGCTGGAAGTGCTTGACCTCCACCGTTGCAAGCTAAAGGACCTACCTGAATCTCTAAAGGAGTGCCAGGCACTAAAGGAACTGGACTTGAGTCAAAATGAACTGGAGAGCCTGCCGTCTTTTATTGCCGAACTAAAAAATTTAGAGGTCATTTACCTGGGAAGGAATTCCTTTCGGCAAATTCCGGAAATTTTGGCGCTTTGCCCTTCCTTAAGGGAGATTCACCTCGACCGAAATCCTATTGATAGTCTAAATCAAAACATTTTAGATTTTAAGCTTCTTGAGCTCTTAGACTTATGGGATTGCAAAATTGAATTTATAGAACCAAAAATCTGCCAGCACCCTAGTTTAAGGCAATTAGATATTCGGCAGAACTATTTAGGTACCCGCGATATCAAGTGGCTCTTAGATTGCGCTACTGGCTGGGAAATCGAATCTACCTGGGGTTGCGACTGCGATTAAGAACGATAACCAAAGCGGTTGAGCTCTCGATCATTACTGCGCCAGTCTTTTCGCACCTTCACGAATAGGTCCAAGAAAATCTTCTTCTTGAAGAAAGATTCCATCTTCTTGCGTGCCGCCGTTCCCGTTTTTTTAATCATACTGCCTTTGGCACCTACGATGATTCCTTTCTGGGTATTGCGTTCAACGTAAATATTTGCCCGGATGCGGATAATTTCCGCCTCTTCCTTAAATTCCTCTACCTCAACTTCCACGGCATAAGGGATCTCTTTGGAGTAGTTAAATAGAATTTGCTCGCGCACCATCTCCTCCACGAAAAAGCGCTCATTCTTATCGCTTAGATCATCCTTATCGTAATAGGGCGGACTCTCTGGCAATAATTGCTTTAAGCGATCCAGTAAAACATCAATATTAAACTGATTCAAGGCCGAAAGTGGTAAAATTGCCGCATCGGGAAACTCCTGGTGCCAGTGCTCCACCTCTTCTTCCAGCTTAGCCTGATCGATAGTGTCGATCTTGTTTAAGATGATAAAAACAGGCTGACTCACCTTTTGCAATTTGGCATAGACCTTTTCATCCTTTAAAGAGCGGATTCCTGGCTCCACCAGATAGAGAAAAACATCAGCATCATCAAAGCTGGAGTAGACAAAATCCATCATGCGCTCCTGCAGAGCATAGGCCGGCTTAATAATACCCGGAGTATCGGAAAACACTATTTGGTAATCATCGCCATTTAACATCCCCAGTATGCGATGACGGGTGGTTTGAGCCTTAGGAGTTGTTATCGCAAGCTGCTCCCCCAAAAGGGCATTCAACAAAGTCGATTTACCCACATTGGGGTTACCAATTATATTTACGTATCCGGCGCGGTGTTTCATTCTAAGTGTTGATGTGTAGATCGGGCATTTGGCACTGGCAAAGCTCACAAATTCAAAGCGCATTTCAGGTATTGGACCTAGAAATCTAGAGGAGCTCTTTCGGGGGAATTAATTTTAGTTGCCATTCCCTTTTTAAAATATCCAATAATTGATAGTAGGCTACAATATCCTCCGGCTCTAAATAACATTTCTTAAATTCTAAGTCCAATTGGTACAAATAGCTACCTTGACCATCATCCTCCAAGCCTTGCCTTAAGGAAAACACCTCTTGATCCAAATAAGGTATATCGGGTAAGCTAATCTCCAGACTATCCATACCGGTAAATCGCCAGCGCCATCGAGCACCATAGGCCATCGGAATCGAAAAACTTCGATCGAAGGTAGGTTCCGCCCGCAGAATTATCGCCTTGCTAAGGTCGAGGTTTAATTCCATGGTATCCTCTAAAGCACGATTATCGCTGCGTTCATGCGTCTCGATACTATTTAGTAGGGCGTTATGGAGTAACTTATAATTGGTAAAACCCAACATATCTTGAGCAGAGTCACCTTTCAAGTAGGCATTCGCGAGGATGGATTGCATGACCCCTTCAAAACGCATGGTATCCCTAATAGTAAACCGTCCTCTATCGGGTCTAATCTGTATATCTCGCCTAAATTCCATCCTGTGTTGAAAAGGATTTGCACTGGGTAGTCCTATCCTTTCGGGAAGATGCGATTCACGGCTAAATAAAAGTGCGGTGCCTTCTTCAAAGTCGGGTGGAATTTGGCCAGGCCTCAAGCTTTGACCTAAATAAGGCCCAGGAATAATAAACTGCCAATCCTCATCCTGGCTAGAACGCCAGGCCAAACCACGGGCAAAGGCCGGCCAGGGCGAAGGATAATCCAAAGCCGGTAAACCACTTCGCTTAGGGTAGAATAACACCAATCGGTAGTCTACCCGATAGTATTTAAACAAGCGCTCAAAGTGTGAACATAGTAGACCATATTCCGTGAAAACGGGCGGATAAACGGGCATTTGACGGATATATCGATAAGCCTCTATTTCCTGGGACTCCGAAATCAAATTAATAGCCACATTAATGTCTGGCTCCCCATTCTCTTGGATGATCCAATCTAATTTCTCCTGTACTCGCAGCCAGCGATCGGCATAAGCCTTTGATAATCGCCAACGCCCTTCAGCATGGGCCTCGTTTCTGCTTAAAAACTCTGGACGCTGATGGAAATATCGCACCGGTCGAATCCAAGATCCATAGTACTGCTGTAGTCCAAATTCGCGATCCAAAGAATTCCGATATACTGCATAATCTTGCAAGGCCCCTTCGTAAAACAGATGATCAATTATCTGCGACCATTCTTCGCTCTCCTCCCTATCGTATTGAAAGACCTGATCTTTCCAGTCAATCCAAACCCCGGCTAATTCTGCAGCTTGTGTACTCAACCCCCTTTCTGGACTTAAGGCTCGGCAATTGCGATAATTGAAATGATAAAATTTGTTTTCAAAGTGACGATCCTCCTGCCATTCCACTCCATCCGATGCGCTGTATTGAAGGGGATAAGCCGAGAGAATCTTAATTCTTTGAACCGACTCCACGATGGGAAAACTTTGATGAAAACCCAAGTGGTAGGGCAAAGGCGTTCCCGTAGCGGAAATCATGACCTCGGCAATATTACCCGGTTTTAAATTGGGGAATTCCAAACTAAAAACGAATAGCTTACCGCTGTGTGGATCGGCCACTAGGCTATCCAAAAACTTGGCCTGTATGCTAGATGCCCGAGCTTCATAAATTAAGATATCCCCATCCCAAATTCGAAAGTCAATATCCTCCAGAAACTGATAGTTGGGCAATTGAAAAATTAACTTCCCCCAGTTTTCTATCGATTGCTGATCGGGGTACTGAAAGCGAGCATATTGTCGATATCGTTCCCCCCCTGATCTGGATCCAGCCGTAAAGTACTCCCGCTGAACAACATGCTCCACTGCGGCAAATGAATCAATGGTGTAATCAAACCTCGGCCGGGGCCATTCGCGCCAATGCTTTTCCCAATACTCCGATTTATAGGCCCTTCCTTGACTAAAGGCCGCCTGCGGAATAAAGATTAAACATAAAGTGCAGAGAAGTATTCGGGTCATGGCTCTAATTTAAGAGAAATCAAGCATCCTTTTGTCAGTTTTAAAAAAGCTTTTATATTTGCCGCCCCATTAAGGGAAACAAAACATCGCGGGGTGGAGCAGTTGGTAGCTCGTTGGGCTCATAACCCAAAGGTCGTCAGTTCGAGTCTGGCCCCCGCTACTAGAAAAGTCTCGAAGCATCAGCTTCGGGACTTTTTCATTTTAAAGCTAAGCCAAGCTTGTTTAGGCGAAAGCTTTTCCCACTTTAGCTATGTCCTCGCTAAAGATATAGACCCTGGAAAAGCTCTGAGGTTCGCCTGGATTAAATAAAAAATAATACGCTCTAGCTTAAGAGAATACTCAAATCCGACCCGGTACTTGCTTTTATTCCCAATCCCTTCTCTCAAATAATTCTAAGCAAGCTGTGTCTGAAATAAAATTGGATCTACCCAAAAATTTAAAATGCTAATGCTAAAAATCCCCTAATCTTAAGCGACTTATTTTTAACATCATTTCAAAAAACCAAGCTATTAAACCACACTTTTGTGCTTACCTTGTCGTTCTCGATGCAACCAAACCTTTAAGAACATGCGAAGAAGCCTACTTGCTCTGGGCATTCTACTCCTGTGCCTATCAAGCCGTGCGCAGACAGCGGTTTTAAGCGGCTACCTCCAAGATGCCTCTAATGGCGAGGCGCTTATCTACGCTAATGTCATGATAGAAGAACCACGCTTAGGCACCAGCACTAATGAATATGGTTATTTCTCCATTGATGTGCCCACCGGAAAAGATTTACTAATTCGGTTTTCACATCTTGGCAATAGCAGTCTGAGCCTGAAGCTAAAGCTATCCCAGGATACAATCATCAACATTAGCCTGGAGCCCTCCCGCTCAGAACTAGGGGAAGTAACGGTAACTGCCGATCGCAACAATACCGTTCAGCAAGTGCAAGACACGCGCATGAGCACCATCAATGTGCAGGTCTCGCAAATTCAAAATATACCATCCTTGGGTGGGGAGGTTGATATTATCAAGGTGATGCAGCTTTTACCCGGAGTGTCTAAAGGAGGCGAAGGAACTTCTGGTATGTTTGTGCGNGGCGGAGATGCCGATCAAAACCTCGTCTTATTGGATGAGGCTACGGTTTACAACCTAGGACATTTATTTGGCTTCTTTTCGGTGTTTAACCCCGACGCCATTAATGACCTGGTAATGATNAAGGGGGCTTTNCCCGCTAATTATGGAGGACGTCTTTCCTCGGTATTAGATGTGCGGATGAAAGAAGGTAATGACCAAGGCTTTCACGGCCAGGGTGGAGTTAGTTTACTCTCCTCTCGACTAATGCTGGAGGGTCCATTAGTTAAGGACAAAGCCTCCTTCCTAATTTCCGGACGCCGCACCTATATCGATCAGGTATTTGGTTGGGTAGGATTAAGTTTGCCTTACTATTTCTACGATCTAAACGCTAAGGTGAATTGGAAAATCTCCAATAAAGATCGACTATTCGTAAGCTCATACTTTGGCGATGATGTCTTAAACATTAGCTCTGATGATGCCTCAGGGGAGTTTGAAGATGACAGTGCACAAGTAGCAGATTTTGGACTTGACTTTGGCTTTCAGTTGGGGAACATGACACAAACGGTTCGATGGAACCATATTTATAATCCCAAACTATTCTCAAATCTGAGTCTAACTCATACCTCCTTCCGTTATAACATCTTTGGCGACTTTATTGGCAACTCCATTTTGATTCGTTCTGAGATTCGAGATCTCGGTGCAAAAATGGACTTTACCGAGTACCGAAGTAATAAGCTCACGCTCAAATACGGAGGGCAAATTATTCAGCATAGCTTTCGACCAAACATTATTAGTACCCAGGGGGAAATTTCTGAAGCCCTAAGCAATAGTCAAGGTCAGCTGCAAAACACCCTTGAATTCGCCCTTTATGGCGATGCGGCCTATGATTTTAGTGAACGCCTTAGGGTTCAAGCTGGTTTGAGACTCTCTTCCGCTGCCGTTCAAGGTGGCTTTTACATTGGCCCCGAGCCCCGAATCTCTGGGCGATATATGCTGAGCGACGAAAGCTCCTTCAAAATGAGCTATTCCCGGATGTACCAATATATGCATCGGGTATCCAGTTCTTCTGTGGCCCTGCCTACCGATTTGTGGTACCCCGTTTCGGAGCGAGTGCGGCCTCAATCAAGTGATCAAATCGCCATTGGGCTAGAAAAAGCCCTGCCCGACTGGAATACCCTGATCTCCATTGAGGCCTATGCCAAATGGATGAATAACCTCATCGAATATCGGGAAGGTGCCAACCTCATTCTTAATGACAACTTCGAAGATCAGCTGCTGCAAGGTCGAGGTAATGCTCAAGGATTTGAGTTTCTTATAAAACGAGATGAAGGAAAACTTACGGGATGGATAGGCTACACCTTATCCTGGGCTCGAAGAAATTTTGCGGAGCTCAATAATGGGGAGACCTTCTGGGCTAAATATGATCGTCGTCACTACTTCACCTTCGTGGGGAATTATGAATTCACCGAAAGATTCGCGATTTCCGCGATCTGGGAATATACTAGTGGAGCTCGCTTTACGGCGCAAATTGGTCAATACATCGTGCCTAATGCCGCCCTATCCAATATCGACGTGATTCCGGTATATACTGAACGAAATGCGGTGAGCATGTCACCTTCCCATCGTCTTGACCTTAACTTCATCATACGAGGTAAGCGCAGTAATAAATTTAAAAGCGAATGGCATATTGGTGGTTACAATGTCTATAACCGCGCTACCCCCTATCGGATTAATGTGGAGTTACAAGCAGATGGAAGCTATCAATACTCTCAACCAGGTCTATTTGGCTTTATTCCCTCTATCGCCTACAACTTTAAATTTTAAGTAATGAAAACTAAATTCTCAAATTACTCATTCCCTATTTGGAGCTTAGGATTATTACTTATTGGTCTAAGTTTCAAGTCCTGTATTCCCGAACCGCTCAATATTGAAGTTCCGCAGCTGGAATCCAAAATCGTGGTTTCCTCGCAAGTCATTCCCCCAGACGTATTATTAGTTTCATTAAGTCAGAGTTTTAGCGCCCTAGCCGATATTGAAGACGACAGTACCGGTGAATTGTTGGATCAACTCTTACTCAAGAACTCTGAAGTTGTTTTAGAATACGATGGACGTATAGATACCCTAATTGAAATCAACAACGGATTCTATGCTGGCCTTAACCTGGAGGCTCTCGTTGGCCGTAGTTATCAATTAAGGGTTAAGGATACTTTAGGGCGGCAAGTTTCGTCTCAGACAGTCCTACTAGAGCCCATGGGCTTTCAGGAAATTGACATCGAGGTGGAGCGCCTAGCGGAGGACACTATTACCCGCATAGAATACACCCTTCAGGATTTGCCTGGCAATAATTGGTACATGATTAATTATTATGCCACCAATAGTAGAGAGGACACGACCTTATCGGTGGGTAACTTACTCTCCGGAGCCAGGGAAAATGGATATTTAGGTACGGATCTAATTTCCGATCAAGAGTTTGCTCCCGATGGTTCCTATAAAGATCAGCGCTTTCTGTTCAATCTTAACGATAGCAGTGTTGTAGCCATCAGCATAGCTAATATTAGCGAGGAATATTACCAATACCTTGTCTTAAGGGAACAAGCGGGCAACCTCTTTTCTCAAATTGTGAGTGAGCCGATAAACTACCCCAGTAATATAGAAGGGGGCTTAGGATTCTTCACCTTGCATTATCCTCGTTTCCGCTTCTTCGCGGTGGCGGATTTTTAAAGGCTGGCCTCAACTTAGCGGAGGCCTACCATTGTTTAAGTGTGAAAAGGAAAGACCTTTAGGGGACTATTTCTTATCCCGCTCCTGAAGATAGGTTTCGATAATAAACTCAATATTGTTGTAAATCAAAGGCTTGGTAATGAAGCCTTTCACCACGTCATATTCGTTTGCTCTTTGTTGATCCTCCTTAATCAAGGAATTACTCATGGCAAATATGATAGAGTCTTTATGGGCAAACTCCTTGATATACTCATCGAGGAATTCGAAGCCATCCATGACCGGCATATAGATATCAAGCAAAATTACCGCAGGAAAGTCTTCTGAACCTTGGTCTAAACGCTTAAGCTCATCTAAAGCCTCAGCCCCATCGGGAAGAAGTTCCACGTTTGCTTCGCTGTAATTTCGGGTAATAATATTTTTTAGCACGAAGCTATTTACCTGATCGTTATCCACGATCATTATGCTTACCCCGGCATTACTCATAGTTGTTTGGTCTTAGATGGAGAGATTCCAAATTTATCTTTATAAGCCCCCCCCCCCCCTTCCCAAAGTAGCTTAAGCTGCGAAATCCTAGGGCATGGGAAACCTCAAAGATGCTCATATCCTCTGTTTGCAACATGTTCTTAGCCTTGTGCAAGCGGAAGTCGTTGATGTATTGAATTGGGGTCATCCCGGTTAGGCGCTTAACCTCGCGTTCCAACTTGGGGGTAGTCATATTCATAAGCTCCGAAATCTGAGGAATGCTGAAGTTACGGAATCGGAAATGGTTCACCAAAAGCGCTTCCATATGAGAGAGTACGGGGTCCTTAATACCAAACTCGTGATTAATCGGAGCCGAAGTATCATAAATCCGTCGTAATTGCTCGCGAGTCTTAAGCAAGTTGTTTACCCTGGCCAAGAGAATATCAAACTTAAAAGGCTTTACGATGTAATCGTCGGCGCCGAAATTATATCCTTCTATTCTCCGCTCATCTTCACCTAAGGCGGTTAAGAGAATGATGGGGATATGAGTGGTGCGTTCGTTAGACTTCACATTCTCCGTTAATTCATAACCATTCATTTCAGGCATCATGATATCACTGATAATGATATCCGGCATATTCAGCCGACATTTTTCAAGGCCTTCCATTCCATTTTGAGCTTCGTATACCTCGAAGTAATCCTCAAAAAGGGCGGTCATTGAATTTAGGAGCTTTTCGTTGTCCTCAACGATTAACATCTTCTTTTGCATAACAATCAGAGTTTAGGTAAGGTTAAGATAAAGGTACTTCCTTTATTCACCTCGCTTACTAACTTAATTTTTCCTTTGTGAAGTTTCACAAATTCGGAGACTATGGATAGACCCACTCCCGTACCTGGCACATTGCTCACATTCGAACCTCGGTAAAAGGATTGAAAGACCTTAGATTGATCTTCCTCCGGAATCCCAATTCCATGATCGATAAATGACACTTCAATATCCTCCTTATCGAAGTCCAAAATCACCTTGACCTCAGAGCCAGGTTTTGAAAACTTAATGGAATTACTCAGTATATTACTGAACATATAACGAATCAAGGAGTAATCCGCTAAAAGTTCCTGTGACTCCCCTCTCACTTCCAAAATCAAATTGTGGCTCTTAGCATCAGCTTCCTTATTCTCATAAAAAAGCTCATTTACTATTTGCTCAAAATCAACTTTACTTAAGTTGAAATTTCGTCGACCGGTAGTTAATTTCTTCAGCTCCAACATGTCCATAATCATGTTGTTGAGCCGGTCCACTTCCTCCTCCATGGTATTTAGGCCCATGCCTAATAATTTGGGAGTCTGCTTCACTTTTAGCATCTCGATATTGGCTTGAATTACCGCGAGAGGCGTTTTAAATTCATGACTAGCGACGGAGTATAAGTTGGTTTTAAACTTAGAAAGCTCTTGCTCCTTGGAAAGTGCATTCATCAAATCCTCAGTCAAGTGCACACTCTCAGTTATATCTCGAGTAGTACTCAAGCTGCGGTATTGCACATTCCCGATACTCTCAAGCTCCGTGTACGTTGTCTCCAACCACCTTAAACGGCCCTCACCGTGGTTAATCTGATAACGAATACGCGTACCAGGCTGGTCGAAAAAGCGCATCAGGGTGGTAAAGTCCATTTCGTTGATAAAGTCTTCGCTTAGGAAGTCTGTAAGCTTACGACCCACTAAAGTGTCGGCTTTGAAACCTAAAACCCGCAATGAACTTGGCGTAGCGAAGCGAATGGTATTATCAGCATCATGCAGGCAAACCAAATCGGTGGTGTGCATAGCAATCAACTGAAACACGTTCATTGTAGAAAACATTAGAGTCGTAATTTGAATAACAATAATACAACAAAAATTGAATCAGCCCAATACAGATAAGGTTTTAGAAATTATAATAAAACAAAAAGGCCCGTCTTTCGACGGGCCCTTGATAAAAATCTATACAAAAAATTAATAGCGGTAATACTCTGGTTTGAACGGTCCTTGTTGTTCAACGCCAATGTATTTAGCCTGCTCTTCGCTTAGAACTTCTAATTCCACGCCAATTTTAGCTAAATGAAGTTCAGCTACCTTCTCATCTAAATGTTTAGGCAGGGTGTAAACCTCATTACCATAGCTGGCGCTATTGTTCCAAAGCTCCAGCTGCGCCAAAGTTTGATTGGTGAAGGAGTTGGACATTACAAAACTGGGGTGACCTGTTGCACATCCCAAGTTAACCAAGCGTCCCTCGGCCAATAGAATAACATCATTACCATTAATGGTATACTTATCTACCTGAGGTTTAATTTCTACGTGACTTTCGCCGTGATTAGACTTTAACCAAGCCACGTCAATCTCATTATCAAAGTGGCCAATATTACAAACAATGGCCTTGTCCTTCATCTTAGCGAAATGCTCACCGGTAACGATATCCTTATTCCCGGTGGCGGTGATAATAATATCCGCTTCTGCTACTGCATTGGTCATTTTCTTAACCTCAAAGCCATCCATAGCGGCTTGTAAAGCACAGATAGGGTCAATCTCGGTAACCATTACTCTACAACCAGCTCCGCGTAAAGAGGCGGCGGTACCTTTACCTACATCGCCATAACCAGCTACAACGGCAACTTTTCCTGCCATCATAATATCGGTAGCACGACGAATTGCATCCACCGCTGATTCTTTACAGCCGTATTTATTATCGAACTTGGATTTAGTAACCGAGTCATTTACATTGATCGCAGGCATAGGAAGAGTGCCATTTTTCATGCGCTCATACAAGCGATGTACGCCGGTAGTGGTCTCCTCGCTAAGTCCTTTAATGCCCTCAGCTAATTCAGGATAGCGATCCAAAACCATATTGGTAAGGTCACCACCGTCATCTAAAATCAAGTTTAAGGCTTCACGCTCCTCGCCAAAAAACAAGGTTTGCTCGATACACCAATCAAATTCTTCCTCGGTCATACCCTTCCAAGCATAAACCGGAATCCCAGCCGCCGCGATGGCCGCAGCTGCATGATCTTGAGTAGAATAAATATTACAAGATGACCAGGTCACATCGGCTCCTAGTTCAACCAAGGTTTCAATTAAGACCGCAGTTTGAATGGTCATGTGTAAACATCCTGCAATACGAGCACCTTTCAAGGGCTTATCCGCACCATATTCCGCACGCAAGGCCATTAGACCTGGCATTTCCGCTTCTGCCAATTCGATTTCTCGACGTCCCCATTCTGCTAAGGAAATGTCTTTTACTTTATAAGGAATGTACTTTCCTACTGCTGTACTCATAGCTATTTATATCTATTTTTTTGCAAATTTTGGCAAAGATACCTCAATTGCCGGGCTGGCACAACCTTATGCACAAGACTAATGCCCCTTTATAAAGAACTTCGATGGAATCAGTTTCAACTGGCTATCTGGAAGATAGAACCTGAAGAGGAACCCGATTTCTCTATCCAAGAACTATCTGAAGCCGACCAAAGGCGCTTTGCCAAGATTAAAAACGAAAAAAGAAGCAAGGAATTTCTAGCGGCTCGAATGGCTCTGGGTCATCTGATGGAAGATGCACCCCAGTTAACATACTCCGAAAAAGGCGCCCCAATTTTACCAAGCCATTTAGGCGTATCCTTAAGCCATAATAAGGACTATGCCGCCGCCATGCTAAGCGAATCACATCGAGTGGGTATCGATTTAGAAGCGTATCGCCCCCAAATGGATCAATTAAAAAATCGCTATTGCAGCCTACAGGAATTGAAGGCCATGGGTCCAGAACCAAGCTTAGCAGCACTGGCCGCACACTGGGCGGCCAAAGAAACGATGATCAAACTACTAGATGCTCCACAGATTGATTTACGCAGAGAAATTACCATCGCCCCCTTTCAAGTGCTCCGGAGCGCGGTGAGTAAGGCTCTGATTAAAATAGATGGCCAAATGAAGCTCTATCCCCTTTATTTCAAAATGGAGGCCGACTTTTGCCTTTGTTTTTCCTACGATTAAAAGCCTTTAGTCCTTAACAGAATTTAGTAGGTTTGTGGCGCATGAATAAGCCGCAAGTTTCGCATATCATAAAGCAAGCAAAAGCCTCTGGAAGGAAGCTTTTGGCAGTGTTAATTGACCCCGACAAATCATCGGAGCAGGACTTAATTTCCCTTTGTCAAAAGTCAGAAGCCAGCGGGGCCGACTTAATTTTTGTGGGTGGCTCACTATTAACCGGCGACCATCTCGAATCCTGCTTGGAAACGGTGAAACAAGCTTGCTCCATCCCGGTCATTCTTTTTCCGGGTAGTGTCTTGCAAGTTTCGGATAAGGCCGATGGAATTTTATTCTTGAGTTTAATTTCAGGAAGAAATCCAGATTTATTGATCGGAAATCATGTTATCGCTGCACCCTATCTTAAAAACACCAAGCTTGAAGTCTTACCGACGGCTTATATGTTAGTGGATTGCGGGCAGACCACTACCGCTATTTACATGAGCAATAGTCAACCTCTACCTTATCACAAGCCGGAAATTGCGGCTTGTACGGCAATGGCGGGTGAGTTTTTGGGTCTGCAGTATTTTTACCTCGACGGAGGAAGTGGAGCAGAAAAACCGATTAGCGCTGAAATGATTGGCGCGATTCACAAATCCATAGACAAACCAATAATTGTTGGCGGTGGTATTCGCACACCAGAAGCGGCTCTCGAAATCGCGAATGCCGGGGCAGACGTAGTGGTGATAGGAAATCTTTTTGAGTCCAATCCAAGTGCAGTCTCCAGTATGGCCGAAGCTTTGCATAATATTTAAGCATGGACATTAGTGTTGAAATTTCCAAGTATCCCTTGCGGGATGAATATATCGCAGGGGTAGATGATTTTTTAGATCGACTTTATCAGCATCCGGGAATTAAAGTGCAGACCAACTGCATGAGCACCCAAATTTTCGGTCCTGCCGAATTGATCTTCCCCATCTTGGAAAAAGAAATTAGCTGCTCTTTTGAGGCGGGTCAAAGCCCTTTTGTATTGAAGGTCCTAAAGGGTGACCTCTCGGAAATGGAGATAAAGGAGTATTGATTCGGTTTAAGCTAGATCCACTAGAAACGGCAGCCGTAATAAGCAGCTTGCTTTACACCTTATTACTCACCTATGGTAGTATCTGGTCGTGGTTATTCGCAGCCATGGCCTCAATCCTATTCATGGTAATTTGCTTTCGGAAAAAGATTTACGCCGAGTGGCTGCTGCAATTGTTCTACCTACTTAGCGCTGCATATGGCTACTACAATTGGGGGGAAGACTTTCAGGTCCTAGAACCCTTAGCCCTCACAGTTCACCTAAAAATTATTTTAGGCCTTGCCATAGGAGTTATATTAAGTGGCTTTCTTCTACTTCGTTATAGTGATTCTAAACTACCCTATCTCGACTCATTTACCACCCTGTTTAGTATTGCCGCCACCTTATTAATGATTAACTTCTATCCAGAAAATTGGATCTATTGGATCATCATTGATGCGGTAAGCGTTTACCTCTATTTCCGTCGGGGATTGAAATTAAGTTCTTTACTATTCGCTCTCTACACCTTGATGGCCATAAATGGGTATCTGGAATGGACCGGAATATTATCGTAGTTACAGGACCTGAAAGCTCAGGTAAATCAAGCTTATGTCAAGCCCTAAGCGAGCAGCTAAACTTGCATTGGGTGCCTGAATATGCGCGCAACTACCTCGAAAAAAAGGGCCCCCAGTACGATTGGGAGGATTTGGTGAAAATGTATGCCGGTCATCTTAGCGCCCAAGAGAAAGCTCTTTACGAACACCCCTTTACCCCGATAATATTTGACACCGACTCTATCAACTATGCCGTATGGTCGCAGCGCGTTTTCGGCGAAATCCTGGAACTACTGTCCCGGGCCATGCAAAAAGAGAAAAAGCACATCTACCTAGTATGCTACCCTGATTTAGCATGGGAAAAAGATCCCTTTCGCGAAAATCCCGATGACCGACTAGAAATTATGGAAGAGCATTTGGAGTGGATTGAGAAACTCGAGCGGCCCTTTGCTATCGTCAAGGGGCAAAAAGAAGAGCGCCTCAAAAATGCTTTGGACGCTCTTCAATCTTTAGGTGTTATATCTTCAGGACTTTAGAAAACCAAGCGAAGAGTACCGTAAATATTAAATGGCGCTTGCACCAAATAGGCCGCTGTCCCATCAAAGCCAGGTGCCCCATAGGTATAGTAAAGGGCATCTGTTAGGTTATTAAGCTGTAAACTAAATTCATGTTGATTTAAGAACTGCCAACTGGCACTTAAATCTAGAATGGTCGAAGCAGGCACCACGAGATTGGGATCATTACTTAATTCCATAAACTGCTCACCCAAGAATCGAGCTCTGGCGGTAAAGTTCAATCTGCTATTCGGGCTATAAACTAATTGCAGGTTACCATTAAACTCCGGACTCAAAATCGGGCGGATGTCAGTGTACACCACATCCAATCCGGCTGGGCTATACTCACTAATTCGGGCATCTAAATAAGCTGCCTGTCCACGAAGTTCAAGCTGGGAATTGATCGTATAGCTAAACATTAATTCTACCCCGCGGCGAAAACTGGATTCCTGATTCTCAAATACTTGATAGAAGTTCTGCTCATCATACAATCCAATAGGAGCAATTTCATTCTCAAAGATCATGTAGTACAGATTGAAATCAAGCTTAAGCACATCATTGGACCAACGGCTACCCAGCTCCAAATCATTCACAAACTCAGGGTCAACGCTCCCGGTATTTCGTGCAGCGGCAATATTTGCCAAGCTAATCGTTGCTGAACCTAAAATGTCTGCCCGGGTTGGCTCACGACCACTGCGACCAAATGAAGCATAAACGTTCCAATTGCTTCGCAAATCATAGCTCGCTCCCACCTTAGGGTTTATGAAGGTAAAGGACCGACTTGGAATGTTGGGCTCTTCGCCCAAGAAGCTGGCATCCCCTCCCAAAATCAAAGCCAGTTGACGTAATTGGGCGTCTGCGTGTACCTTTAAAGGTCCAAAGGACTTTTGCCACTTTACAAAGGCGGCAAATTCCTCCTTCAGTGACTCATCCTGATAATAAGGGCTTTCCGCATTGGGCTCAATATATTCTATATTCTCCCGCTCAAAGCGATAAAGATGAACGCCAAAATCCAATTTACCGAAGGAATACTCCGTACTGTAATTCGACAACCATCCCAGATGGCGGTTCTCCAAGGGATAATTTATGGTACTGATATTCGTGGCAGTAGAAGAGTCCGTGTAGGAGAAAGGAAAATCGCCGCCCGCACCACCATAATACGCGGTGTTCACCCAGGCACTCTTTTCCCCTGTGCGCCAAGTNTGCTGCAACTGAAACAAATATTGACCAAAATCATCCACATCATTGGNGGAAAGATCATTGCTACGCGGATCGAGTTCAATTTGCGATAACAAAACCGGAGCGTAGGCTAGTTCATTTTCCGTACGACCGGCAAACCCGGTAAACTTAAAAGAGTGTTTATCCCCAAAATACCCTCCTGAGAAAAACAGGGAGTTAGAGGCAGTTCCTGAATGATAGCGGTAGCCATCACTTTGGAGGGTACTCATCTTAGCATAGAAAGCCGTACGATTTTCCAACAAACCGGTATGCACCTCAGCGGAGCCACGGAATGTATTGAAAGATCCAGCCGTTAATTGTACCTCTGCCGATGGTTTTTGCTGGGCCAGAGAAATAGACTCGAAATTCACGGAACCGGCGTAGGAGGCCACCCCATTACTCGAAGTACCTACTCCACGTTGAATTTGCACAGACTCGATGCTGTTCCCAAAATCCGTGAAATTCGAAAAGAATACACCTTGATCAATCATGTCATTCAAGGGCACCCCATTCAGGGTAATGTTGATACGGGTTTGATCAATGCCCCTTAAGCGCATCTCCCCGTAATTCGAGAAATTAGTACCAGATTGGGAATACGAAACGATGGAAGGACTAAGACGCTCTAAAAGAAAAGCCCCATCCTGACCTTGAAACTCAGCTTGAATTTCCTTTCGATTAACCGTCACTTGGGCTACAGGCGCATCTTTAGAAGCACGCACCGAAGAAATAGTAATCTCCTCCAGCGTTTGGACCTTAATACTGTCGTTTTCCTGAGCCCAGATAAGGGATGGACTCAACCCCATGAAAGTTAGAACAAGTAGTCGCCTTTTCATAAAAATAGCATTATGAAAAGAAACCGGGGTATGCTCCTTTTGTTATTAAAAATTAAAATTCCCGAGACCAAAGTCTCAAATCCCTACGCCGGCATTACCCGGATCAGGTTGTGATGGAAGATCCACCTTGGGTATAATCTCAGCCTTCCAAGTCAGAGGAAAGCACCCCGTGAGAATTTGCAAACCTAAAACAAGACTATTTAATCTGCAATAGGCTCGAATTAAACAATGCGATTAGCTTTGCCGCCCAAATGAAACCTAGCAATGAAAACAAGAAACCTAATTCTTAGCCTGATTTTCACTCAATTTGCTTTCGCCCAAATGCAACTAGATACGGTTACCGTTACCGCATCTTTAATGGAGCAGTCCCTGATGAACAGTAATCGCAATGTTCAAATTATCGGTGGTAAAGAACTCCAAAATGCCCCGGTAAATACCGTCGCTGAACTATTGGACTTTGCCACGGGTATAGATGCTCGACAAAGGGGTATGTTTGGCACCCAGACGGACCTCAGCGTTCGGGGTAGTACTTTCGAACAGGTCTTGGTCTTAGTAAACGGAGTTCGCTTGGCTGACCCTCAAACTGGCCACCACCTAATGAACCTACCGGTAGCCCTGGAGGACATTGAACGAATAGAGATTCTTCTGGGCGGTGGTTCCTATATTTTTGGCGCCAATGCTTTCGCAGGAGCCATTAACATTATCACCAAAAAGGCTAGTCAAAATAGCACCCAAGTAGGGATTGACTACGGTTCCTTCAACACCATTCAAACTCGCGTTCAGCAGAGCTTAAAAGGTAAAAAGCATCAAACCAATATCTCCTATTCTTTTAATGAGAGTGATGGCTTTAAAACTAACACCGACTTCCGCCATAGCAATATCGGATTGCGCAGCGATTGGACTTTCGGAAAGGAACTTATTCAAATTCAGGGCGGATACACCAATCAAGGGTTTGGTGCTCAAAATTTCTACTCGACCAATTTTCCTGATCAATATGAAAAAACGCGCACTTTATTCGGTAGCCTAAATTGGCAAAGCCAAGGGAAGCTTCGCTGGGACAAACAATTGTACTGGCGCCGGAACTGGGATGAATTTCAGTTATTCCGGGAAGAAGGAGAGGATTTCTATAATTATCAAAATGGCTTCTTTGTCCTAGACCAAGACACCGCCCCAACCTGGTACCGGGATCATAATTATCATCGCAGTGATGTTTTCGGAATTAAAAGTGATTTAAGCTGGGACAACCGCCTAGGTCGAACTGCATTTAGCCTAGATTACCGCCAAGAGCAAGTCCGCAGTAATAACCTGGGGGACAGCCTTGAAGAGATCATTGAAATTAATGACAGCCGTGGCTCTTACCACTTAGGCGCAGAGCGTCGCAACCTTTCTATCGCCGGTCAACATCTTTATACGGCTGGCAAGTGGCAGGTTTCTGGAGCCTTACAAGCGAACCATAACACAGATTTTGGTTGGGGATTCTATCCGGCCTTGAATGTAGGCTTCCGGGCTAATAAGTCGCATAAAGTTTATGCTAACTTCAATCGATCATTTCGTTTCCCTTCCTATACAGATTTGTTTTATCGCCTAGGAGGGGCCTTAGGTAGCCGCGATTTAGAGCAAGAAGAATCCAATAACTACGAAATTGGTTACCGATTCTTTGGAAACTCTTGGTACGGAAATGCCAGCTTATTCTTCCGTAATGGAACCAACATCATTGATTGGACGCGCGCTTGTGAGAGCTGCGATTTAATTGCCACTAACACCAGTCGCGTGGATATTGGCGGTTTGGAACTAAGTGTGCGTAAAGGCTTATCTGGAGAAAAACCTAGCGCGGGCTTTCAATTTGTAGAGCTAAGCTATAGCTACTTAGATAATTTCACTGAGGCGGATGAGGACGTATTTCAATCACTGTATGTCTTTGACTTCCTACAGCATAAGTTAACTGCTAGGGCGGGTCAAAAGCTCTTCAATAAACTAAGCTTACACTATTTCCTTAGCTACCAACTTCGCTCAGGCAGCTACCGCGACGCAGATACCGGCTTGGACACAGAATACCCAGCGGTATGGCTAGTGAATTTAAGTTTAAACTACGATTGGAAGAATTGGCAATTCAGCCTGATGGGTCAAAACCTACTTGATCAACGCTACTTCGATCGTGGAAATGTTGAGTTGCCGGGTGCCTGGATGCAGGCCGGTTTACGCTACAATATCAAATATTGATGAAAGGAGGCGGGGTCTTAATCAAGGCTCCGCCTTATTTCTCCCAGAGCCTGCTTAATCATCTTTAACTTATCCACCGCTTCCGAAATTCGGGCGGTGTCCTCGCGATTATCTTTCAACTTGGCCTTAGCTCCCTTAAGAGTGAAGCCCCGCTCCTTTACCAGGTGATGAATCAATTTAAGATTCTGCAGGTCTTTTGGCGTAAAAAGGCGATTGCCCTTCTTACTTTTCTTAGGTTTAAGAATGTCAAATTCCTTCTCCCAAAAACGAATCAAGGATGTATTGACATCGAAAATGGCTGCCACCTCTCCAATGCTGTAATAACGCTTCTCTTCGTCGAAAGCTTCCTCCATTAATCGAATGATTGATTGGTTTGACTAGCTAATTCAATTAGGCGACTAAATTCCTCGGCTGTTAATTCACCGTAATAGAAATTCACTGGATTTAGACGCTCCCCATTTAAATGCACTTCGTAATGTAAATGCGGGCCTCTGGAACGGCCGGTATTTCCGACAAATCCAATTAAATCACCGCGAGAAACCTTTTGTCCTACGCGCACATTGTATTCATTCAAGTGGGCATAAATAGTCACATAGCCATAACCATGATCAATGCGAATATGCCTTCCAAAGCCGCTTGCTCGGCTATCCGCCCGAATCACCTCGCCATCACCAGTCGCATAAATCGGTGTCCCAATTTGTGCAGAGAAATCCATACCATGATGGAATTTCCTTGTTTTGGTGAATGGATCGGTTCTCCAACCATAACCCGAGGCCATGCGCTTCAAGTCTTTATTGGCCACTGGCTGAATGGCGGGTATGCTTTCTAAAAACTCTGATTTATCCTTCGCCATCTCCACGATTTCATCAAAGGACTTACTTTGCACGTATACCTGTTTTGTAAGGCGATCGAGTCTCGAAGCCGTTTTTTTAATCAGCTCTGAGTTATCATAACCTTCAAACTTTTGATAGCGATTCACCCCTCCGTAACCGGCCTCTCTAACCGAACTAGGAATGGGTTCCGCCTCGAAAATTACCCGATAGATATTATCATCTCTCTCCTGAATATCATCAACAACAATGGAAAGTTGATCAAATCTTTCATTTAAGATGCTATACTGAATCTTCATATTTTCCACTTCCCGACGGAGCCCCTTCTCCTTAGGTGAATCAATAAAGCTATCCGCCAAGAGGTACATGAAGAAACTGGTGAGAAAAATAGAAGCAACATATATCAGACTGCGACGCAGTCGATAGGCCGGAGTTTTTTCAATTTTCCGGTAGGATAATGTTTTGGGGTCGTAATAATACTTGACCTTTGCCATAATAGTTAATTTTGGCGCTTTAACGAAGACTTTGCAATTTACGAGAAACGAAAAGCTTACTGCAAAGTTGCATTTATTAAAATAAACAGCAGTCTGTGTAATTCCTATGGCAGCTAAAAAATCTTGGACCGCGAAGGAAATTCGCCAACAGTATCTTGATTTCTTCAAAGGTAAGGAGCATGAAGTGGTGCCCTCTGCCCCTATGGTTATCAAAGGTGACCCCACCTTAATGTTTACCAATGCTGGAATGAATCAATTTAAAGATGCCTTTTTAGGTAATGTTGAACCCAGCAGCCAACGTATCACCGATACCCAAAAATGTTTACGCGTAAGCGGCAAGCATAACGACTTAGAAGAAGTTGGTCACGACACCTACCATCATACCATGTTTGAGATGTTGGGTAATTGGAGTTTTGGCAACTATTTTAAAAAAGAGGCTATAGCCTGGGCTTGGGAGCTGCTAACTGAGGTTTATGGATTAGAAAAGGACCGCTTATACGTCACCGTTTTTGAAGGAGATCCATCGGAGAACCTGGAACGCGACAATGAGGCGGCTGAAAACTGGAAAAACTTTGTCGCTGAGGATCGAATCCTCAATGGCAATAAGAAGGATAACTTTTGGGAAATGGGGGCTACGGGCCCCTGTGGCCCTTGCTCAGAGATCCATATGGATCTTCGTGATGAAGAGGAGCGAAATAGGCCAGATGGCGCAGAATTGGTCAACCAAGATCATCCCCAGGTGGTGGAAATCTGGAATTTGGTATTCATGGAATTTAACCGTCAAGCGGATGGCGGACTTAAAGCTTTACCGGCGAAGCACGTAGACACTGGTATGGGCTTTGAACGTCTTTGCATGGCCCTGCAAGGAAAGCAGTCCAATTATGATACCGACGTATTCCAACCCCTGATTCAAAAATTGAGCAAGCTTAGCAGTATCCCTTATGGCCAAGCAGAGAAGAGCGATATAGCATTAAGGGTCATTGCCGATCACGTGCGCGCCGTTTCATTTGCGATTGCAGATGGTCAGCTTCCTTCAAATAATGGTGCCGGATATGTGATTCGTCGCATTCTTCGTCGGGCTATCCGTTATGGATTTTCCTACTTAAACCTAAAGGAAGCCTTCATCCACAAATTGGTATCCATTTTATCGGAGCAAATGCAAGATTTCTTCCCAGAAATTCGGGAACAGGCTGCCCTGGTAGAAAAGGTAATCCTGGAAGAAGAACAATCATTCCTACGTACCCTAGAACAAGGTTTAAATCGCCTGGAACAAATTCGGTGCGAAACCGAAAGCCACAAAGTAGATGGCGGAAAGGTTTTTGAGCTTTATGACACTTTTGGCTTTCCCCCAGACCTAACCGCATTGATCTTAAAAGAAAACGGCATGAGCTTCGATCAAAGCTCCTATGAGGCCGAAATGAAAAAACAAAAGGAGCGTGCACGCTCTGCAACCAAGGTTGACACGGGTGATTGGGTCGTTTTAGAAGAAGATGATCGGGAAGAGTTTATTGGTTATGATCATCATCAAGCCAAGGTTCGAATTACTCGATACCGCACGGTTAAGGCTAAAAACAAGGAATCCTACCAAATCGTTTTAAATCTTACCCCCTTTTACCCTGAAGGTGGAGGCCAGGTTGGAGATAGTGGCAAACTAATCTCGGCTAGCGAGGAGCTTAAAATCTTTGACACAAAAAAGGAACATGGATTAATTATCCACTTTAGCGACACCCTTCCTGAGAATCCTAGAGCGGAATTCCAGGCGGTGGTAAATGATAGTCGACGCAAGGTGACCAGTTTAAACCATACGGCCACTCACCTTTTACATCAGGCCCTGAGAGAAGTTCTGGGGACCCATGTAGAACAAAAGGGATCCCTGGTGCATCCCGATTACCTGCGCTTTGACTTCAGCCACTTTAGTAAGCTCGAGGATACCGAAATTGCCCAGATTGAAAAACTGGTCAATGAGCGAATCCGCGCCAATTTCGCTTTGGAAGAATTCCGCAACATCCCGATTGAAGAGGCTCAAGATATGGGAGCNATGATGTTNTTTGGAGAGAAATACGGCGACACAGTAAGGGCGATAAAATTTGGAGAGAGCATCGAATTATGCGGTGGCATTCACGTAGGNGCAAGCGGCGAAATTGGCTTGTTNAGTATCAGTTCAGAAGGAGCTGTAGCAGCGGGGATTCGACGAATCGANGCCCTTACGGGAGATAGTGCCAGAGAATACCTACGCAATAAAGCCTCTCTTTTAAGTGAATTGCAAAGGGAACTAAAAAACCCAAAAGACCCCCTCGGAGGTTTGCAAAAACTGAAGGAAGAGAACACCCAACTCAAGAAACAAATAGAGGCCTTTCAGCAAGCCCAAGCAGCTCAGGAACGCAAGGCCTGGCAAGCTGCCATGGAAAACACGAATGGCTTTGAGCGATTAATTTTGGAAACAAGCCTCGACGCAAAAAGCATTAAAGATGCTTTATTCCAATTAAAGTCGCAGTACCCTCGCCTAATAGCAGTGGTAGCCGCTCAAGCGAACGGCAAGGCCAATTTAGCCGTGGCAATTGGTGATGAATTGCTGAAAGAAAAAGACTGGAAAGCAGGAATGCTCGTTAAGGAATTAGCTGCCGAAATTGGCGGTGGCGGAGGCGGTCAACCCGGCTTTGCCATGGCGGGAGGTAGCAAACCCGAAGGCATAAACAATGCCCTTGATAAAGCAAGAAATATCTTAAAATGATGATGCGTAAATTTTTAAGCCTAGGACTAGTACTCTGCAGTTTCTTAGCCTATGCGCAACCCGACGATGAAATTGTTTATTACACCGACGCGGAAGTAAACAATTCGAAATTCAATCTGGCTCTAAACCTAAACCCCTATTACACCGATATGCGTCTCATCAATAATGATGCGACCAATAGTCTCTTCGATACTTATTCCGAAGAATTTGACGCTAGTGGTAGTTTTAAATTAGATTATGGTCTTGATTTATTCTACGAAATAGGCCCCACCTTCCACGTTGGAATTGGTTTAGTGAGAGCGCATGGTGGCTACACTTGGCAGGATGTGGTATTAGATACTTTAAACCCAAGTCTATTAGCGGACAATGAGGTAGATATCACCATGTTCTCGGTGCCCATCAAGGTGAATTTTACCACCAGGATTTCTGACGTATTTAGTTTGGAGGTGGTACCAATGGTGGAGCTAAACTTTTTAGATCAGTACAATGGTCGTATCAGCTATAATGGAATCGCTGGTGCCCCAGCGGACTCTACTTTCAACCTCAATGATGATCTTAACCGATTAAATTGGTCAGTGGGAATTGCCCTTGGTGGCACTTACTGGGTCAGCAATGAATTCGGCATCTTCGTTCGTGGCTCTACCCGTTATCTACTCAATGACATCGTTGACCCAACGGGCTTTAGCTGGCCCCGGGAGACTCTTTTGAACTTTGGCCTTAATACGGGTTTGAGAGTACGATTCTAGAAGGAGATAATTTATCAGCCGAAAGGCATCAGGGAACTAATACTGCCTCAACATTGTCGGGGCCACTACCATCGTCTGCCGTGAAATTAAGGTCAATCTGACTGTAATCCGTATTTGCCATACCTGAACCTATATAGCTAATATTATCTGATATCTGGCTGGGTATCGATAGGTTTAAGCCACTTATGGTGGCCTCAATCCGGCTATTAGATTCATTGTACAATCCCTCAATGAAAATTTGATCATCCGCCGTGCCGGCCACGATATTTACCTGATAAAATTGAGGGTGATTAATGCCGGTATTCTCCGTCACCTGCCATACCCCAATAAATTGATCGCGGTTAGCAGCCGGATCTTCATTTGGATCATCGGTCTCGCAAGCCGAAACTACCAGCAGTAAAACCGCGATGCTCCAGGCAGCAACTAAACTACTCCTGCTCTCCTTCTTTATTTTCTTGATAAGCTTCATTAAGAGCCTTTACTACTATATCGGTAATATCGTACGCAGGGTTGGCTGCAAGTAGCTCGGAAACGGTTCCGTAGCTAAAAATAAAATCGTAACCCTCTGCAGCCTGTACCTTGGCTAGGGCGCTATCCACATCTGCTTTGATTAGGAGATTAAATTCCTGCTCCTCCTGTGCTAGGTCTTGAGTCCGCTCATCGCGATATTGCAGTAGGCGTTGTTGTAACTCCTGTAACTCCAATTGGGTTTGTTGGATTTGTTCCGGACTCATGTTGGCCGCATTTTGCTCCAATACCGCAATGTTCTCTTGAAAGGCTTGGGAACGGCGATCTAACTCCCTTTCAATATCATCAGCCTTTGCTTCTAATTTAGCTTTATACTCTTGGTGTAATTCGTAGTTAGCCAAGAGACTATCGCTATTAACAAAGGCAATACTCATAGCCCCATCAGCCGCCATTTTAACCGGGGCTCAGATGTGTCCTCATGGTACTTAGACTTTGCTTCAGCACTAGGTTGGCTGATTATTAAATAGCTAACACCCGCTAAGGCAATAATAGAAAGGATAGTCCCTAGGTTTTTCATGAATTGAATTTTCCGCAAAATTAAGGAATGAAAGCATCACTGCGGCAGCTCCCATACAATTCTAAAATCAAGAAACTCCGCCACATTAGCGTGGGCCTTTAAACCAGGACCCATTGCCAATTGCGGCCAAGGTCGGTATAATAAGGTGTAACGTTGATACCAATTGGCCTCTGCACCAAATTCCTTAAAGAGGTAGAATCCCGCCGCTTGACTGAAAGTGAATTTACCTAACAAAAATTCATGGCCTAGCTCTAAACCCCATTGATGGTGACTTTCATCCCCACCGGAACGCTCTATTTGCCGACGGTAAGCCAAGTTTCGAATCCATTCTGTTTCCAATAAAACCGCAGAACTTCGACTGAGCTGGTAAGAATAACGAACAGCAGCACCCGAGACTAAATAGGTCACGTCTTGTTCATTGGCACCGGTACCTATCCTCCCCCCTGATTTTGCCGCCAAAAAACCGTGCATGGAAAGAACCTTTCTTCGCTTAGCAGGATTAAAAGGTAATTTCTGCTGACTTTCGAGTTCAATACCTTTTAGGCTATAGTCAAGACCTAAACTCATAGTCGGATAATTGAGCCCTTTGTTCGGCTCTCGGATTCCTCCATTACTGGTATGGTTATAGCGCCCTTGCAAGCTAAGTCGCCATTGAGGGCTTATGCTGTAAGCCAAACCTAGCCCTACCGAAAGATAGGCGCTAACAGGCAAGGAGTAGCTTAGGTTTAGTGGGTTCTCCACCGGGTCATACGGCCTGCTCAAGTATATTAAACCGGCGGCCGCTCTTAAATTAAAATACCAATCCCCTTTAATTCGATACCAGGGTTCCAAAAAACCATATACCGGAAAACCCCAACCAATAACTTCGGGATTATCATAATAGTGAGCCCCAAAACTCAAGCCGTACCGGGGATAGCAGTGGCAATTATCCCAACTCTGCTCATTGAGCAACCACTTTTGGACACTCAATCCTAAGGCTAATGGATAGGACTGGCCGATAGGCGCCACATCTTGGCTGTGCAAGAACAAAAATCCATAATCCGCTTCCGCTTGATAGGACACCAAGCTTTGGGCCCTAATGCCTGTCCAAAGGAAGAGCAGAAGAATTAAATGTTTATTGAGCAGTGATTTTACCATACCAAGATGCATAGAGTTCCTTCATCCACAATCGATGCATAGCCTTGGAGAAATGCAATCCATCTCTGGCAATTAATTGAGGGTCATTTAGGCCCTGCCGACTGATTTCTGTAATATTCACAAAGTCCACTTGTAAGCTATCGCAGATAGCCTTCTGGGCAGCATTGAAAGCATCTATCTCTGAGGCAACCTGAGCGCGATTTCCCGCACCAGCTGGACTTACTCCCCAATCCGGAATACTCACCACCAAAACCCGTTCCTTACGGTTTGCTGCAAATATTATCGCTTGGTCCAGCAAAGAGCGAAACTCAATTTCATATTCCGGAATGGACCTTCTTTGATATTGATTATTAACCCCAATTAAAATGGTAACCACATCAAAGCTAGAGTCGGGCTGATCGCGATTAATACCATTTTGTAAATCTGCCGTAGTCCAACCATTAGTGGCGATTACCTGATAATAGACGCTATCCGCTTCTTGGCTAGCTTCGAGTGAGTCGACTAACTGTGCCGAATAAGAGCTATCTACGCCGATAGCGGTTCCTATGGTATAGGAGTCACCTAAAGCTAGGTATCGGTATGTCTGTGAACTTAGTCCTTGAGGCTCATCTTCTTGAACATCCTGATCCTGGCAGGCAAACATGAAGGGAAGAAACAGCGTAATTAAGAGTAGTCGCATTATTAGGTGATTGAATCAAATCCCTAAAATAAACTCTAATTAAATAGAAAATGTTGAAGTCGAGGTATTGATTTAGTCTCAAAGCACCAGATTGAAGTGGCCTGTTCATGTATATCGTTTAGTAGATACAATATCCACCTTCATAAGCTAAGATGTATTTAGGTCCTTACCTTTGCCACATGGAAATTAAGCAGGCCGAATTTGTGGTGAGCAGCAGTAAGCTGAGCCAATGTCCCGAGACAAAAAAACCAGAGTATGCTTTTATCGGGCGCTCCAATGTGGGGAAAAGTAGTCTTATCAATCGCCTAGCCGATCATAAAAAACTTGCACATACCTCATCAACTCCTGGAAAAACTCAGCTCATCAATCACTTCTTGATGAATGAATCTTGGTTCTTAGTGGACCTGCCGGGCTATGGTTATGCAAAGGTGAGCAAGACTTCCCGGCAAAAGTTCCAGAAAATGATTGAAGACTATATCCTGGAACGACGGAATTTGATCAATCTTTTTGTGCTGATTGATGCTCGGATTCCTCCACAAAAAATAGACTTAGAGTTCATGGAGTGGCTGGGCGAGAGTGGCGTTCCCTTCTCGATGGTTTATACCAAAATTGATAAGCTCAAGATGAATCAGCTCAACAAGAACTTAAAGGTCTATCATAAAAAGATGCTGGAAACCTGGGCTCAACTACCGATGTACTTCGCTACCTCAGCCGAAACAGGTGCGGGTAAAAACGAACTTCTAAGTTACATCAGTGAGCTAAACCGTCAGATCGGCTTAGAATCCTAGTTAACCCCGTTTCAGGACGTTCATACGCTCCCCCATATCGAGAGCAAACTCTCGTAGCTCTTTAGCATAATCCGCTTCGCCTCCGGCGCGCTCTAGGGTGTCGGCCAGGGCCATCATATTCTGATGAATGTACTTTTTCATTTGATCCAAGGGCATATCCTTGGTCCAAAGATCAATTCGCAGAGTTTCTTGGGCTTTATCATCCCAAATCGAGATCATGGCAGCCTTGGTTTTGGCTTTATCCACCCCACTGTCGGGAGCCGACCAATTCATTTCTTCAGGAACCTTGTTTTCGTCTAATCCAATATTGAGCTTAATATCGGAACGATGTGCTACAGCCATGCTAAAAATTTCGGCAAAGGTAAAGGCCAAAATATAATTAAGGCTTATAGGATGATAATTTCAAAACCTTTCTTCCGTCCATCTCTCGCAACCAAGTATCGAGCGGCATATCTGGGGACTCTTCCAACCACGACTTCACAATTCGCAAGCCAAACCACCAACCGACTTGACCCGGAGTTTCGGCATCAATTTCGGTGCGAAATTTCGAGAAAGGTGCTACTTCCATAAAGCGCCTTTTAACGGCATCCGAAGAACTAAACAATAACTCGTTCTCTATGAAATAAATCCACATGTCCTTTTCATGATCAACACAGAACTGATATTTATGGATGGGGTAGCGCATAAGTATATCCTCGCTGGGCTTAGCCATTAACAGGGAGGTCAGCTGTAGTACCTTGCCTCGATACACCATTTCATCGAGCAGACTCCCGTTTTTTGGCGCCGGCACCTGAGCTTCCGCAAGGGCGAAGGCCAAGTCCCGACTTAAAAAGGCCGGCTGACGGTTGAACTGCAAATATTGGGGTAGNCTAGCGTAATATTCCTTNCCCGCTTCCCCTAGATATAAATCAAGGCCAATAAAAACATAGGGACTAGAGAAAACCACGGGATAGTTAAAATCCANTCGCGAGATATAAGTATAAACCTCCANGGTATCCTCCGAACCAAAATAATGGTAATAGCGCTTCAGAATAGCATTGATTTCCGCCTCTTGCNTATCCATATCCCCGAAACTGGCNTCACTTATGGCAAAAAGGTTTTTCTGCAGTTCCTCATTTCGCTGNTTCCACCAAAATATTGGCTCGGCCTTACTGCTAAAAAACGGGGGATAATCCTGACTCAGCTGNCTTAAGGTCTCCCCAAAATTGGCNGTGTCACTTAAATAAAATGCCCGATCAAAACGTTTTAGCTCCGTCTCAATTTTTATCTGACCTAGATCTACATCCGCTTCATCTTCACAAGATTGAAGCAGTAGGGCGAAAAGGAAAAAACCAAAAAGCAGGTTGAAAAAGCGCTTCATTGTAGGAAGGGTCTTAATTTTGCTCAAAACTAAGCATCTATGCGTTTATACTTATCGGTGGCCTTGCTCTTCATTTTTGCTTTGCAAGTCCAAGCACAGGAACGGAATTTTCAATTGGGAATTATGGGGACAAGCCAAGTAAGCTACCTCAATACCAACCAGCCTAATGCAAATGGTGGCTCTGCCTTATTGTTCGGATTCGGTGGCTTAGCGGAATATTCCTTTGCCGACCGTTATGCCTTTTCTTCTGGCTTCGAATATTTAAATCGAGGCGGTTCCCTGCAATTAGACGATACTACAAGTACTTACCGCGCAGGATATATTCAAGTTCCATTGCAAATTAAAATGCGTACCCGTCAGTTCGGCTATCTCACTTACTTTGCAGAAATGGGTTTTGCCATTGGCTTCGAAACGGGAGAAGAAGTTAGCTGGGATCCTAGCATTACCAACCCATCCGGAAGTTATATCAGCCTATTTGACGCGACTTTCAGAATTGGAATGGGCGCAGAATATGATTTGGGTGGACAAACCAAATTGTTAGGACGATTACAATACCACCGTGCTTTGAGCAACAATCTTATTAGTGATCAGGATCTTCGTCTCGACGAACAATATCTATATCGCTTTGATTATGTTTCTCTTACCGTAGGAATCTTATTCTAATTCGATCTATAAATGAATNGCGGGGCCCTTATTGAACATATTGTTAGTTGGATGAAAGCCTATACCGAGCAATCGGGAACTCAAGGCTATGTAGTAGGAGTTTCNGGAGGGATTGATTCGGCCCTTACCTCTAGTTTAGCGGCAAAAACAGGCTTCCCAGTAACTCTGGTAGAAATGCCTATTTACCAGAGTAAGGAGCAAGTAAGCCGAGCCAGAAAACACATTGAGAATTTGCAGAAGCATTACCCTAATGTGCGCCGGGTCGAAGTTGACCTTAGTCCTGTTTTCGATCAATTTATTGCTGCCTTACCCGATATTGCTGAAAGTGAGGCTCGCGATTTGAGCTTAGTAAATTCAAGGGCTCGTTTACGCATGAGTACCCTTTACTACTTTGCAACATTAGAAGGTAAAATAGTAGTGGGTACCGGCAATAAGGTGGAGGACTTTGGTGTAGGCTTTTATACTAAATATGGCGATGGCGGTGTAGATATTAGCCCAATTGCGGATTTATACAAAACCCAGGTATATGCCCTAGCCGAAGAACTGGGCGTGATACAAGATATCCTAGATGCCCCGCCCACTGATGGACTTTGGGGTGATGATCGAACGGATGAAGATCAAATTGGCGCCAGCTATCCCGAGTTAGAATGGGCAATGGAAAGGCAAAAAGAAGGCAAAGAATCAACTGATTTCCAAGGACGAGAAAAAGAAGTGATGGAGATTTACACCCGCTTAAACCGGGCCAATCAGCATAAAATGCTCCCGATTCCGGTCTGTGAAATTCCTGAAGAATTACTAGGTGCCTAAGCCTTAAGATTAAGCTATCTTTGCCAAAATTTTAAGCTTTGGGCAGTATTGTAGCCATCGTAGGTCGTCCTAATGTAGGTAAGTCTACACTTTTCAATCGTTTAACTGGTCAGCGTAAAGCCATCGTTGACTCTGTAGCCGGCGTTACGCGTGATCGCCTTTATGGCAAAGCAGAGTGGGCCGGTCGCAAATTCTCGGTAATTGATACCGGTGGTTATATCGTTGGCAGCGAGGATGTTTTCGAAGGGGAAATTCGCAAACAAGTACAGATTGCCATTGAAGAAGCTAATCTCATCCTATTTCTGGTAGATGCAGACGATGGCATTACGGGTATGGACGAAGAAGTCGCTAATCTCTTAAGACGGGGTAAAAAACCGGTAATGCTGGTGGCNAACAAGGTNGACAACGCTATGCGCCAAACTCAAAGTGCTGAATTCTACGGATTAGGTCTTGGNGANGTNCACAACATTTCGGCCATGAATGGGGGCGGTACAGGTGATTTCCTCGATGCCATGGTGGAAGCCNTGCCCGAAGAAGTTGAAGANGAAGAATTAGACATTCCGAAGATTGCNGTAATTGGTAGACCGAATGCCGGGAAATCTTCGTTCATCAATGCCATAACCGGCGTAGAACGCAATATTGTAACCGATGTAGCGGGCACTACACGTGACGCGATAAACACTCGCTATAACCTCTTTGGTAAGGACTTTTTGCTCGTAGATACCGCAGGATTAAGAAAGAAAAGTAAGGTTCACGAAAACCTGGAATTTTATTCAGTTCTGCGATCGGTTCGGGCTATAGAAGATGCCGATGTTTGTATGCTTATCGTAGATGCCGAACGCGGTTTCGAGGGGCAAGATCTAGCGGTTTTTTCCTTGGCTGAAAGGAATAAAAAAGGCATTGTAGTATTGGTGAATAAGTGGGATTTAATCGCCAAAGACACTCATACAGCCAAACGATTCGAGGAGCAAATACGGGAACGGATCGCTCCCTTCACCGACATTCCTATCATTTTTATGTCCGTGCTTAATAAGCAAAGGATTTACAAAGCGGTAGAAGAAGCGGTGGCAGTTTTCGAGCGCCGTCAACAAAAAGTGAGTACCAGCAAGCTGAATGATTTGATGCTACCTATCATACAGCATACTCCTCCGCCTGCCACCAAGGGTAAACTGATTAAGATTAAGTTCTGCACTCAATTACCCACCAAAGTACCTTCCTTCGCCTTTTTTGCCAATTTACCGCAATACATTAAGGATCCTTACAAGCGTTTTCTGGAGAATCAACTTCGCGAAAATTTTGATTTAAAAGGTGTACCCATTCATATCTATATGAGGAAGAAGTAGAATCGAAAGATTCAGCAGATTCAATCGTTTTTTCTTTTGGGATTCAGAACCCAAAATGCCTTCAAATAGAAATTTGACTTGCTTAAGCTCAGATAAACTACTCTCGATAAAATCTCAAGAAGTACTCCTGATCCTCATAGAGCACTTTTAGGATATACATTCCAGCCGGCAGCTGGCTTAGATTGAGTTGATCACCTTGACTTTCGATGGGCAATTGTTGACCAGACAAAGTACTTAGACCTTTAATTTCACCTTTGGTGATCCTTAAACTAGATGCCGCGGGATTAGGAAAAACCATTGGCTCCTGTAGGAAATCAGCCTCCACCTCAGCCACGCTCACATTAGAACGATCGTGGGGGTCCATCAAGTGGGCGATGAACCACATAAAGCCTTCAGCCTTAAAATTTCCCGCTTGAAAAGAAGGACATGCACTTAGCGGAAGAGCTTGAGCCTTCGAGGCGCTATCCAGTCGAATTAGATATAAGTCCTCCGCCTCTGCCACCTCATAAGGATAGCCGAAGCCTGCTCTTCCGGGATTGGGGCAAGCAATGGGAGGGGGATTAGATGCAGTATAGGTAGTATCCATCCATTCTCCCCAGAAATCATTCCAGGCGAGGCTCGGATCAAAATAAGTACAAGACACCTTAGCAGAAGCGTCCTCAGAGGAGAATAAGGGCCATAACTCAGTAGCGCCGCTAGTGACTTGTCCCCAGGCTTCAATAGCTTCACAATAGCGCTCCAGGGTATTGGGAACGCATTTGAAATAGTGCGTTACGTAGACTCGATCGGCCAGAGCGGCAATCTCCGAAGCCTGCACCGACATTGGACTTACCCCCGTGATATCGCGTTGAATGCTTTCGTAAGTGATGACCTTGGCTTCACAAGCGTGACTTAAATGCAAAATCGAACGCATCGCCACCAGTAAAGCCTCATGATCATCCAAATTGCTGCGGACTGCCCCTTGACGCCACCACCATTCATCTTCCAATACTAAATGATCAAAATAATCTCTAGTATTCGTTTTACCATTTTCACTACCCTTGAGACCACGTGACTCGGGTGCGGCAAAACCGTAAGTACTGGCTACTCGAGCAAAAAACTTTATTACCTCCGCTTGATACTGCTCATTGGGATCAGGATTGATGGGGTTCATCATCCTATTTAATTTGGCGCTCCCAAGAGTTCCTAAATTCGAATTGGGACAAGCGTCCTCGGATGAGGTATTTAAAAGAAAGCGATCCGTACGCAGATTTTCAAATTCTTGAGCATTGATTTTACCTGCAGCAGGATTTGAACGACCTCCGCCGACGGCCCCTAACTTTAAATTGGGGAATTCCTGCCTCAATTCATTAATCACTATACGCAACTGCACTTCCTCAGGATTGTCAAAGGCCTTGCCATCTAATACCCGATGCAGACCATAAAAAGCCAAAAACTGCAATTTGTGTCTCCGAATAACTTTCTTAAGGTCTTGGAATTTACCCCGATCACCTAAGGTCATATCAGTCAGAATATCATCTACGCAGGCCACATAGGCTCCCCGAGGCAGACTATGCTGTTGAGCATGAGTAGCCGGGAGATAGGTCTGAGCGCGGAGAACAGGAGTCAGAGCCAGCGCAAGCAAGATGTAGTAGAGCTTTCTTAGCATTAGGTCGGCACTTTTCGGGGCAAAAAGCGCATGAAAATACAGAAAAACGTGCAGACGAAGGAACTCATTCACATGAACTTAGAAATCCTTAGGGATAAAAAGGCCCAAAATGATTACGAGTTTAGATTAAGGATTTTCAAAATGAAATCCCATGTCCTTTGCCACCGCGACAGGCAAATCGGAACGACGCTCAATAACGACAACCACTTGTCCATCGATTGAAATATAACGCCCTGCAGCCAGGTCCAATTCAATTTGGGCCTCCTGATCGCCCTCACCTTTTGGCAGTCGGTAAGCGATCAAATCAGTCATATCTGTAGCGTCCCAATCAACACCTTCGGGCAAAAAGTAAAATTCCACGGGCGTAGACTTCTTAATCCCCTTGCCTTCTATTTTGAAACTTACTTTGATATTCATTGCCTCGCCTTGCGGAATCTCCTGAGCAGAAGAACTAATGCTGGGCAATGGAATTAGCTCGCCTTTATAATTACGGTCCTTATAGCCTATTAAGGGTTTTCCCATGCTATGTTCGGTTTCAAATTTTGCTTTGCCAGATTTGAAAAACTCCGTGTATGTCCCGTGGCGATATCCTCGAGAATAATTTGATTCTCTTTTCACTGAGCCATCCTCATTAAAGATTTTCGCCACACTGTCTAATTCACCATCCACATAGTAATTCTCCTTCCAAATTTTACCGGAAGGATAAAAGGCTTGGGAAAGACCATTCTTGGCCCCATCTTTATAGCTAATTACATTTTTAACCTTCGTATCAGGATTGATTTGAGTAATTACCCCTTCACTAGGCGCTTCAGGTTTCTCCGGTTCAGCAGTCAGCTCCTTATGAGCTGCTTCACTGGCTTCATTCATTGTTTTTGTCGCCTCAACAACCACCCCCGGGTCGCAAGAAATTAAAAGGCCGGCTAGGGCGAGCAGAACAGGTTTTTTCATTTTATCAATTGGTTAGTTTTTTGAATACTTCTTCCAAACTCGCGGCACGCTTCTGCATCTCAAGCACCGCTGCGCCTTCTTTTACGGCGAACTCGAATACACCAGCACGCAAGTCAACATCCGGTCGAGCTTCAATAAGCCAGCGATTGTCTCCGAGCTCTTCACAAGACTTCAGACCATTGATTTTTTTCAGCGCTGATTTAGAAACGGTTTGATCAAATTCTACCTGATACACAGTTCCCAGAGTCAATTGCTTTAAATCCTCAATCGGTCGATCTGCCACTATTTTCCCTTGATTGATAATGATTACCCGATCACATAGGAATTCAACTTCCTGCATAATATGTGTACTTAACATGACCGTTTTATTGGCACCCGCTTCCTTAATTAATTGCCGAATTTCCACCAACTGATTCACATCCAAGCCGGTGGTAGGCTCATCGAGAATCAAGACCTCCGGCTCATGCAGTAAGGCAGCGGCCAAGCCTACCCTTTGTCGATAACCTTTAGATAGTTGACCTAGTCGCTTATTGCGTTCAGGGCTTAAGCCTACCTTCTCGATCATGGCCTCTACCTTTGATTTCTCCACCTGATGGATACCGGCCATAAAGAGTAAGTATTCCTTTACATACATCTCCAAGTACAAGGGATTATGCTCGGGTAAATAACCCACCTTAGCCCTAACCGCAATACTATCTTCGGAGATATCAATATCGCAAACTTCAGCCCGGCCATCGCTTTGCGGAATATAGCCGGTCAGGATTTTCATCATAGTAGATTTTCCCGCCCCATTTGGCCCTAAAAAACCTACAATTTCCCCTTTGGGAATGGAAAAGGAAACGGCATCTAAAGCCCTTTGCTGACCATATTCTTTGCTAAGATTTTCAACCTTAATCGACATGCAACAATTTTAGGCTGACGAAGGTAAAGCTTTTGACCAAGGCAACAGATTCTGCACCTTTGCAAAATGTTAGTAGATGGATTGGTAATCAAATCAACCGGACTTTGGTATAAAGTTCAGACCGAAATGGGCATTTTGGATTGTCGAATCCGCGGCAAACTGCGCCTCAAGGGAATTAAATCGACCAATCCTGTCGCGGTAGGAGACCGAGTAAAAGTTGACACCGCCAATACGGAAGAAGGGCAAGGTGCGATTACCCAATTATTGGACCGACAGAATTACATAATTCGCAAATCGGTCAACCTGAGTAAGCAAACACAAATATTGGCGGCCAATGTTGATCAGGCTATTTTGATCGCCACCCTTGATCAGCCCAAAACCCACCTCCGATTTATTGATCGATTCGCGGTAAGCGCTGAAGCCTATGACATTCCCTTTACCTTGGTCTTTAACAAAGTTGACCTCTACGATGACTACCTCATGGATGAGCTTGATTTTTTGCGGATTGTCTACCAGCAGGCTGGCTATCAAGTTCTGGCCGTTTCCGCGGAAGACGGAACGGGTTTAGCGGAGTTTGAAAGCTTAATTCATGGCAAGGTAAGCTTGCTTAGTGGCCATAGTGGAGTAGGAAAAAGTAGCCTAGCCAATCGCATTGATCCAAATTTGGAATTAAAAACTAAGGCTATCTCAGCTGCGCATGAACAAGGTCAGCACACCACCACTTTTGCGGAAATGCATCCCCTGGTCCAAGGTGGCTATTTAATTGATACTCCGGGAATTCGAGGTTTTGGCCTAGTGGATATGGATAAATCAAATATTGGAGATTACTTCCCGGAAATCTTCCGGCTTAAAGGTGACTGTAAGTTTCACAATTGCAGCCATATTCACGAGCCTGGTTGCGCGGTAAAAGCGGCGGTTGAAGAGCACAAACTTGCTTTCACTCGCTACGAAAGCTACCTCAACTTCATGGAAGGTGATGACGACGAAGAACATTACCGAAAAGACATTTACGCCAATTAAGACTTCTATGCGCGCACTTATTCAACGATGTAAATCGGCTTCTGTTAGGGTCAAAGATCAAACCATTGGCGTAATCGATCAAGGGCTCTTAATCTTGCTCGGAATTGGGCAAGATGATAACGATCAGGATATGGATTGGCTGCTGGCTAAAATTCTCAAATTGCGCATATTCAACGATGAGGCAGGGCTTATGAACCTTTCGGTAGATGACATTCAAGGTCAAATATTGGTTGTAAGTCAATTCACCTTACACGCGCAAACTAAAAAAGGCTCCAGGCCCAGCTACATAAAGGCCGCTGCTCCAGAATTGGCGCAAATCCAATACGAAACCTTTGTTGCTAAGCTAAAGTCACAAATCGGAGATAGCCGGGTAGCTACCGGGAAATTTGGCGCCATGATGGAAGTAGAGCTTATCAATGATGGTCCTGTCACAATCTGGATAGACACAAAAAACAAAGAATAATCCTGCCATAATCCAGGATCCGATTTTAGCTTTCCTTTATCAATGGACATGCACTTTCTCAGCGCCATAGTCTGAAATTTAGGGATCAGAATCTTTATTTGGAACTTTCAAGGGAATCACCACAGGCAGGGCATCTATATTATTGAATTAGTTTGGGAAAGAAAGTCAATAAAAAATTCCTAAGCTTGCAGCGATGAAAGGAATAGAAGACTTACAAAACCAAGTGGATCTTTGGATTAAAAACCACGGTGTTCGCTACTTCAATGAACTGACCAACATGGCTCAGCTTACCGAGGAGGTGGGTGAGGTAGCCCGAATAATCGCCAGGCG
>JGI12316J14372_10000371_pt1 | contig 90617 bp, 59 predicted proteins | sample MarCyaLeptolynsp_FD_14372 | JGI IMG/M metagenome (IMG submission 14372)
GCCTTGCGGAGAATCTCGTTGGCGCGTCGAAGCTCGAGATTCTCGCGCCGAAGCTTCTTGAGCTCCTCCTTCTCCTCGGTCGTCTGGCCCGGCCGCTGTCCCGGCGGTTCATCCCGGACCGGGGGTCTTGTTTGAGCGGTAGGCGGTCGCGCTCGTTCGAACGGCTGTTGGAAAGTCCCGGGTGGCTTGTGGGAGTGCTCGTCCGTAAGCGGCGCCACGCATTGGCGGCGGATCTTTGAGTCCGGACGCACGAATGCCCGGCGAGGCGGTCGGCCTTGCCGGGCTGGGGCTATGTGGTGGAGTCAATGGGGCGGGGTAGCGCAGCGGACGCCCGATTGAATTCTCATCTGATAAGTGCCGTACGGAAAGAGGACGTTTCGGTCACCGTTACGGAAGCGGTCACGGCAGATTGCGTAGCCTTTGCTCCAGGTTTGGTCGGAGCGGAGTTTCTCGATGCGGCGCCACTTGTCTTTGCATGCGACGCTGGGCGAGATGCCAACTCGGTCTTCTTTGGAAGTGGGCCTGGCGTGGCGGGATTGCCGAAGGACCCCGCGTCGGCCGAGGAAGCGACGACCTTCGCGTTTGAACTGGACGCGAGTTCGCTCCTCGCGCTCGAAGACTCTGCCCTCGATGGTGGCGGCGAGTTCGTCATCGCTGAGCTCGTCGTAGCCGTCGGGGCGCGACATCGTAAGCGTTGCGGTTTTGGGCCAGCTTCCGCCTTTTTCCTGGCCACGGAAAAACTTGGTCGGCCGCTTGAAGCTCTTTTCCTTGGCGGGCCATGCTGCGCGCAGGCCGGGCCACGAGCTGCCGTACATAACGAGGCCCGCCGCGGTGGGGTTGGCCATGGTGTAGGCGATTTGCTCGATAAGGTCTTCGGGCTGCTCTGCCGACACGCGGCTTGGTGGGGCGGATGACCAGACCGCCTCGAACTCACCATGGCTGGCGTTGAGGGCTCTTGCAATGAAGCTGTGGCAGTCGCGCTGAAACTCGACGATGTTGCCCTGGTCGTCGCCGAGCACGACATGCCAATGGTTGGACATGACGACCACGGCGAACAGCCGGATGTCCCATTTGTCGGCCATCGTAGCGAGCACGTAGCCGACGAGCTGATTGGTGCGTTTCTCTGGCCGAAGCAAAAACGTCCGGCCGCGGACCCGACGCGTGAGCATCAGCTTGGTGCCGGGGTAGATGGGACGGGCCACAGACATGCACCCGCACAGAGGAGCAAGGCGCGGGCCCAGCCTAAGCCTTCGATAACCCGTCTGGCCTGTCCGATAGGGCGGACAGTGCGTCCGAAATCCGGCCATGCCGGACATGGGGAGGGCCGGACGTCGGACATGCTCGGACCCGCGGCTCGCGCTGGGAAAATTGATGCCCCCCGGGAAACTGATCACCCGACCGGAGAAAACAGGAAGCTCGAGAGAGTCAGCTCGAGACTTGGGCTACCCGCGGGATAAGCCCCGGTCGGGAGGCTCGCGGGGATACCTCGGTCGGGAGGCTCGGGCGGGATGACCCCTGGTCGGGAGGCTCGGGAGGCTGGGGAGGTCGGGAGGCTCGGGCGGGATGACCCCCGGTCGGAGGCTCGGAGGGAGGCTCGGGCGGGATGACCCCCGGTCGGAGGCTCGGAGGCTGGCTCCGTCGACCGGGCGGGCAAGCGCACGCGTCGCTGGCAAGCGCCGTACGCGTACCGCGACGCCACCCTTGCGGACGACGGCGACCACTTCGTGGCGGGCTACGACGGTCTCAACCTGGTGCCCAAGAATGCGAAGAACAGCCTCGTTTTGCTTCGGTTCTACCACCGGGAAACCCTGGTTCGCGCCGTGTCCCTTGGCGACGTGGTTCCTCGACGCGCGCACAAGGGAACTGTGTCTCGACCACCACTGGGGCACGACGCGCGACATCGAGGACCGCGGGCGATACGCGATCGTGACGGCGGACGGTCGCAGACTCGCATTCGACGTCGAGACCGGCCGGACAGTGACGAAGAAGCGTTCGTCGAAGCGCCGCGTCCGCCCCCGCTAGCCCACGCGTCGCGCCTGCAGCCTCGTGCCGCAGCGCCAGCGTCGCCTGCGACTCGCTGTCGCATGCATCACGTTTGTACGTTCGCGCCGTTGTTTTCCACGACGCGGCAGCGCCGGGGTGTCACGCCCCGGCGGTTTGCGGATTCGCCATCGCCGCGAAACGAGAGGGGGCACCGATGGCGGGCCTACAGGGCATGGACGTTGCAATCGCGAAAGTTTGATTGAGGTTTATGATGCACGCCTTTCTGAAACGAACACTGCCCCTGGGGCCGCTTTGCGGTGCCGTTCTCCTCGCCTCTAGCGTTTCCCCCGCGCGCGCCCAGGCTACCGCCGGGTCGGTCGCCACGTTCGCCGCCGACTGGTCCTTCACTATCGAGGGCGAGCCCGCTCAGGGAGAACAGCTCGAGATTCGCTACGACGTCTCGCGCCTGACGGCCTGCCGCGACACCCGCTACGGGCTACCAGCCTGGAGCATCCTGGCCCGCTACCGCTTTGCAAGCGGACAGAGCGGCTACGTTCCTGTCACCTCCGGGGTGGGAACCCTCGACTTGACCGGCAGCGGCGAGCTCGAGATCTGGTTCGAGAACCAAGGGTATTCGGGATGCAGGGCCTACGACTCCAGCTTTGGCCAGAACTACCGCATCTTCGTCTCCGACAATCCCAACGCGCCGGGCTGGGTGGGCAACGGCGCCTACATCATCGACCGCCTGACCTGTGGCGGTGGCCCCTGCGACTCGAGCCGACGTCCTTTGTACCAGACGTTTACCTACGGCAGCTCCGCCCGCCAGCGCGCCACCATCCAGTCCGTCTACTTTGATGTGTGGCAGCCGGGTGTGACCGATTTCGACAACCCCGACCTGTGGCGCGAACTCGATGTACAGGTCCACTACCGGGCGCGCCGGGACGGCGAGTTCACCTCCGAGTTCGTCGACTTCTTCGAGCGCGTGGGCAACGACGCCCGGTACGAGTTCAAGATCGCGCGGTTCGATCCGTTCACCGACCTGACCGTTGTTGTGGACCCCGCGGATTGCCCCGACGCCGACATCCTGACCTCCGGCGACGGGATCACGATTGGTGCCGACGTGGAGTACTACTTCACAATCAACGGCGTGGTTTTTCGCAACGCACAGAGCCAGCGCAACTTCTTTGGTCGCTTCGAGTCCGAGCGCGCTCCGTTCGAAGTCTGCGTCGAAGACGGCCGCTAGCAGTCACACGTACACGCGGCTAGAGGTGCCCCTTCGCCGAGGAGCGCCGTCAGCCGCGCGGCACGTCGATGCCGTACTTTTTGACGAGCCGGTGGATGTAGTTCCGGTCGATGCCGGCGTCGGCGGCGGCGCGGCTGATGTTGCCGCCGTGCTTTTGCAGCAGGTGATCGAGGTACGCGCGCTCGAAGCCCTCGATGAGCTGGCCTTTGGCCTCTTTGAAGGGCAGGTCGAGCATCTCGTCGCTGGGCGCGGTTGGGTGCCGGCGACTGCTCTGCGGGCCACCGCTGCCGGCGCTCGCCGGCAAGCCGGTGGTGCCGAGGGACAGGGCTCGCTCGACCACGTTGCGAAGCTCGCGGACGTTGCCGGGCCAGTTGTAGGCGCGTAGCTCTTCCATCATGGCCGGCGGGATGGCGAACTCTTCGCGACCCGCGGCGCTGGCAAAGTGCCGGGCCAGAGTTGGCAGGTCGTCCCGGCGCTCGCGCAGCGGCGGCACCTGGGCGCGGACGACGGCCAGGCGAAAGTAGAGGTCTTCGCGAAAGGTGCCCTGTTTGACCATGGCGCGCAGGTCGCGGTTGGTCGCGGCCAGCACGCGGATATCGATCTTCTCGGGCAGGGTGTCGCCGACTTTGCGCACCTCGCGTTTTTCGAGCACGCGCAGCAGCTGCGGCTGCAGCTCGAGGTCGAGCTCGCCGATTTCGTCGAGGAACAGGGTGCCGCCGTCGGCCGCGGCGATGAGGCCGGTCTTGTCGGTGTGGGCACCGGTGAACGACCCGCGAATGTGGCCAAACAGCTCGCTTTGGATCAGCTCGCGCGGAATGGCGCCGCAGTCCACCACGATGAAGGGTTTGTCGGCGCGCGTGCTCGCCTTGTGAACGCTTTCGGCGATGGCCTCTTTGCCGGTGCCGGTTTCGCCTTCGAGCAAAAGGGTGGCATCGGTGGGGGCCACCCGAGCGAGCAGCGCGAACAGGTCCCGCATGGCAGGCGACGTGCCCAGCACCGAACCGAAGCTCTGGTTCTCGTACGCGGGCACGTCGACGGTGAGGTCTTCGGGCACGAGCTGGACTTCGGTGGTTTTGCCGAGGCGCAGCTGGGCGGGGCCGGTGACGGTCACGGTACCAATGCGGGTGCCGCCCATCTTGGTGCCGTTGGTGGTCTCGAGATCGACGACCTTGATGCCGTTGGCGCGCACCTGCAGCTCGAGGTGGTAGCGCGAGACGGTCTTGTCGGTAAGGACGACGTCGTTGTTGGGATGGGTGCCAACCATCACCGTGCCGCTTTCGAGCCGCCGCTCGGTGCCGCCGTCAGGGCCGCCGACGACCAGCAACCGAAAGGTGCGCTCCTTGAGGCGGCCGGTGGCCGCGTCCGTGTACAGCTGGGCCGTGTGCTGGGTCGGGACGTCGGTCATCGCGGTCGACGCGACCTTACCAGGATCAGCCCCACGATACCCAGAAGCCCCCACGTACCGAGCGCCGGAACGGGCGGTGAAATGCCCGCAACGGTGTCGCATCCACAGCCGCTGCCCCCGCGGGTGCCGGTGGCCGGGTTGCCGTCACCATCACCGTCGCCGTCTCCATCGCCCGTTGGAAGGGGGGCATCGGGCAAGGGGCTTGCGTCGGGTAGGGGGCTCGCATCCGGCGCGCCCGGCGACGCATCGATGAAGTCTTCGTCGGGAAAAAGCGCTATGGAGTTGAAGGTGTTTTGCCCGGATACAATTTGCACGCATCTAGTCTGCTCTCGATATCCCGGAGCTGACGCTGTCGCGCAGGCGAAGCGCGGCGGCACCGCCGAGAACGAGTAGCGGCCGTCGGCTCCGGTGGCCGTGCTCTCGCCGCTGTCGAGGGTCACGGTCGCGCCCTCGATGTTGGCCGCTTCGTCGAAGATGTCGCGCTCGCGCACGAGTCCGAGCATCGCTCCGGGGGCCAGGCCGCCAAAGACCACGCCGAGATGGTTCGACACCACCCGCTCGACGCCGTCGCTCGGTCGGTTGACGATGCCGCCTTCGATGTCGACGTACATCGCAGACGCGCTGCCGCCGTCGAGCAGAAGTGCCTGGTTGGCGCCGAGCAGTTGAAGAAACGCGCCGAGCTCGGCGGCCGTCGCGCCGAGGGAGCCGGCTTGCCAGCCGTCGGCGACGACCAGCCAGAGCGTGTTGCCGTCGGCGCTGGTGCCCGCTCCGGTGCGCGGGCCGCGTTCGCAGGGTCGCGCGATCCGGTCTTCGCAATCGAACGCGGTGCTCGCGACACCCGCGCGCACGATGAGCGGCCGGCCGCCGACCGCTCCCTGGGTGCCCGCAGGCAGCGCGCCGAGCTCTACGACATCCTCGGGCGGCGACACGAGAACGTTGGACCGACCGCCGTTGCGGTCGAAGCTCACGAAGCCGCTGCGCTCGTCGTCCATGGCCGATTGCCAGGGCTCGGCCTCGCCGACGGCCAGACCATCTGGGGCGAAGTCCAGGGGCGAAAAGTAGTCGCCGTTGATGGCGATCTGCGCGCCGGTTTCGGTGGCGAACTGCGACACGGTGCGCCCGCGCTGCGCCTCGGTGGTGGCCACCAGCGTGAGCTGCTGGCTGCTCAGATCGACCTCCACGACCACCAGCCGCGTACCGACGTCGGAGTCTTCCCAGCGCTCGAACAGCACGCCCGGGTAGACCTCGGCCGACGATACCCGCTCAGGAGTCGCCGCCGCCGGTCCCACCACGCCGATGGCAACGCACGAGCACGTGGCCAGCGTCAGGAGACGCCATCGCAGAGCCGGGGACATAGAAACAACAGTGTAGCAAGGGCGGCTGGCGCCTACTACGGAACCTTGGCCGGTCGGGCAGCGTCGATTCGCACGCTTACCTGCTTTTTGTCGCCGTCTTCGCCAACCACGGTGACGCGGCGCGTGCCCTCTTCGAAGGCGGCCCGGTCGGCCGTGCGGTTGCGCCGAACTTGAATGGTGTAGCCGGGCCGCGCTTCCACGACTCCAAAGCGCAGCTCGTGGCGCACTTCGTTGCCGTCGATGACGGCAGTGAGATCTTTGTTGGCGTAGACCCCGGCGCCCTCGACGCGCAGCTCGTACTCGCCGTTGGCGAGGGGGCAGTCGAGCAAAGGCAGCTCGCGCTTGCTGCAGGCCGGCGCGCCCTTAACGAACACGCGGCCATCGATGTTTGCCCGCACGGTGAGGCCACCGCCGGCTTCGAGGGTCGCCGCGAGCGGCACACCGCGCTGTCCCGGCTCGATCGCGGCTTCGATCGTGGCGGGTTGGTAGCCCGGCAGCTTCACGGTGAACCGATAGGCCTTGCCCGCTTCGACGATGTGTTCGGCGACCGGCGTCGTAACCCCGGCGATGAGCACGCCGTTTTGCTCGACCGTGGCCCCAGGCGGTACCGACGTAATCGACACCGAGCCGAAGTCGCTGGCCATGGTCAACCCCGTGGACACCGACGCTTCGCCGCCGGGGCGGGGGACGCGCACGCTGCGAGTGACGTCGCTGTAGCCGCTTTTGCGAAAGGTGAGCGAAACTCGCTCGCCCGACGGCAAATCGGTGGCGGTCATGGGCGTGGTGCCGAGGCGGCGCCCTTCGTAGACGACGTCGGCGCCCGGAGGGTCGCTGTCGAGAAAGACCTCGGAGTCCTCGGGCTCGAGGGTGAGATCGACCTTCGCGGGTTCGCCGGCAATGGGCTGCACCACGGTTTCTTTGCTCGCATAGCCGTCGCGCCGCACGACGACCTTGACCGCCTGGCCGACTTTGAGGTCGTCGAGGGTGAGCAGGCCCGCGGCGGCGGTGCCGCGAACTCGCCCGTCGACCTCGACGATGGCGTCGTCGGGGGTGGTGTGGATTTCGACCGAGCTCGTCTCGGGCTCGGACATTTGCGGGTAGACCTGCATGCCGATCAGGGCCAGGAGCAGGGCGATGGCCGCGACCAGGGCCGCGATAACGCCGCGCGAGCTGCCGCCGCCATCGGCCCGGCGCTCGACCGGAAAGCCGGGGCCCGACCCGACGAGCTGCGACGCGCCGCCAACCAGGCGGCCGGACGGGTCGATGCGCTCAGAAAAGAACCCCATCTGCTTGAGCTGTACCTTGGGGGCGCTCAGGTCGAAGGTGCACACGCACTCGGTCGCCACGCCGGGCAGCACGTTGAAGTGAAAGCGAGTGGTGGCGTTGGCCATGATGTACAGGCCGAGGCCGGCGCCGCCCGCTTTGCGGTCGATTTGCTGCTCGGCGTACAGGCACTTGTGCAGGTACTCGAACACCGTGTTCCGCTCGAGGGTGCCGAAGGAGTCGCGCACCGAAATCGCGAAGGTGCTGCCATCGCACGAGTACTGCACGACGGCCTTTTGCTCCATGCGCAGGGAGATGCGCGTTTTGGTCGGCACGTCGGCGAACAGCTGGTTGCCCGATTGATCGACAGGCGCGTCGTACAGGGCGTTCATCAGCATTTCGTCGAGACACTGCTCGATCGACTCGCGGTACTTGCGGCGCACGCCGATGGACTGGGCGAACTCCGATACCTGCGAGATGCACACCGACTTTTCCTGGTAGTCGCCGACCAGCATGGAGTACACGCGCGTGCCCCAGGGGACGTGCTTTTCGAGACCGAAGATGTCGCCGAACAGCGCTCTCGTGGCGATCGCGGCCACGTCGGATACGGTCATTGTGTCCGAGACGAGCACGCCGGCCACCCGGTGGCTTTTCTGCATGCCGGCGACGGTTGCCGGCAGGTCGCTCTTGTCGAGAACCAGCAACAGCGACGCGTCGTCGCGCAGTCTTTCGGCGGTGGCTTCGGCCACGGCTAGGCCATCGTCCCCGACCGCGTGGACCGCGATAAGGGGAGCCTGAATCTCACCGGAGGGCAGCGCGTCGAGGTCGCTGTAGGTCTCTACCGTTCCGCCCGCGGCCTGAAGGCCCGCGCTGAGAACTTTCCCGACGGCTTTGTCCGGCGAGATCGCGATGACGCGCCTGGCCAGCATTGCGCGCGATTGTAGCTCAGCTTGCGAACTTCAGGAAGGTTGTAGGGAGCTTACGTCGGGCTGTGTCACGCTCGTCGCGAATCGCCGATACGCGTCCGCATCCGTCCGGTAAAAGCGCGGATAGCGCGCAAAGGTGATGGCCCCGAACAGATTTATTGCCACGGCCAGTGCGATCGCGACCCGCGCCAACGGTCCGAGCCGAAGGGAGCTGGCGGCGACGAGCAGGAACAGCAGCGGCAGGTAGTCGAGGGCGAACCGATACCCGAACTGAAACCACCCGGTGTTCTGGTACAGGAGCGTCGGTGCGGCGACGGCAACGGCTGCCACGGCAAGTCCCAGGGAGATCGCGCCGCGCGGGCGACGGGCGAGGAGGCCCAGCAGCAGGGGCGTGGTGATCCAGATCGCCAGGCCGTGGCCGCTTACCCGCACGGCCGGCGAACCGCCGATCTCCGGCAGCAGGGCCAGGGCGACCTGCAGGTTTCGCCCCAGGTACGACCACGAAAACAGCCCGTGTTGCTCCATGTTCGCCTGCTGGCGGACCGCCAGGTAGCGGTGGCCGAACTCCAGCGGATCGTCGAACCGGCTGGCGTTCAACAGCATGGCCACCGCGGCGAGGCCCGCGAGGGGAACCGCGAACCAGGCCAGGCGTCGGAGCAGGGCCCCCCGGTCGCCGCCGCACGCTCGCCAGGCCTCGAAGACCAACAACGGCGCGGCGAACGCCATGGGCACTCGCGCCAGGGCGGCGAGGCCGAGAAACACCCCGGCCAGGGCCGGCCGTCGGGCGTCGACCGCGCACAGAACGTAGGCCAGCAGCGCCGCGACGCCGGTGACGTGGGCCGTGTACCAGACTCGACCCTGGACCGCGGCGAAGAAGAAGACCGTGCCAAAGCAAAAGCCGAAGGTGAGCCACAGGTTGTCGCGATCGCTTCGGTCGATGTGCCCCGCCTCGCGCAGCCGCACCAGGCAGGCGAAGAACAGCGGTCCGACCAGCGCGGCGAGCAGCACCGTTGGAATGACATCGTTGGCGGCGCGACCGGCCAGGGCGGCCCCGGGCAGCATGAGCAGGGCAGGGGCCGGCGGGAACGATACGTAGTGGGTCGTGCCGGTGTAGCGAGAAATCTGGTCGAGGGGGATCTCGCGGCCGTCAGTGGTTTGGAAGGCGCTACGCGTGGCCATGCGGCGGCCGCGGATCTCGGTGCCGTCGCCCAGCACCGCGCCCGTGAGTCGGCACCAGTCGTCGCCGCGCGCAGGCGGCGGGTCCTCGATCGCGAGCCGGCCGCGCAGCCACGCGTCCGCCTGGTAGACGAAGTGCGGGTCGGATGATTGCTGGGCCAGCCGAGGCCCCGCGACCGCGCCGTAGCCGAGCAACCCGACGACGTAGAGCGCGGCGAGCGTGCGGCGGTGGGGACCCCGGGGCATTGGTCGCGCGATGGTAGCATTGCGGTTGCGCCGGGCGCGGCGTCGGCGAAAGACCAGGGACTCACGGACTCAGGCACCATGACCAGCAGCGATGCACCTGGCAAGACCTCGCGCCGCCGGGCACCCGCGCTTCCGGCGGCGGCGCTCGCTCTGGTCGCGCTGTGGGAGGTGGCTGTGGCGGCCCGGGCCGGGCGCGACACCGGCAGCGCCGACGACTGGGCGGCCGCGGCCGCGGCGGTGCGGCAGGGGCATCGGCCCGGTGACCTGATCGTGTTTGCTCCGGGGTGGATCGACCCCGTGGGGCGAACCGCCCTGGGCGACCTTTTGCCCGTGAAGGCGGCCGCGCGCATGGATGCGGAAACGTACGGCCGCATCTGGGAAGTGTCGATTCGCGGTGCGGCGGCGCCCGCGGTCAAAGGGCTCCAGCCCGCCGACGTGCGGAACTTCGGCGACGTGCGCGTGCGCGAGTTCGTTCGCGAGCCGGCCGTCGCCCTGTACGACTTTGTGGACCGGTTTGCCGACGCCACCGTGACCGGGCGTACCTCCGGGCCCGCTCGCTCCCTCGTCGAAGAAGTCGGCTTTTCGCCCCGGCGCTGCGTTCGGGTCGAGCCAATGCCGACCGAGACGGTGACGCTCGCGTATCGCGACGTGCGTCTCGGCACCCGTCTGGTTGGCTACGTTGGTCTGGCCGACGTGTTCACCCTTCGGCGGGTGCGCGAGCCGGCGAGGCTGAGCGTGTTGATCGACGGTCGCGAGGTGGCGCAGCGGGTGGTGGGCGTGGACGACGGCTGGGTGCGGTTCGAGGCGATCACGGAGCCGCGAGCGGCTGCCCGGGTGTCGTTCGTCGCGACCGCGGCCGCGGTCGATCGGCAGGTGTGCTTTGCGGCGCAGGTGCGGCGATGACGGCCGAAGCGTCGAACCAGACTGCCGGCGACACGCCTGTGGACGCGGCGGCGAACGCACCGCGCGACGGCGGCGCGGGGCCGGCGGGAACGGTTGCCGGGGACTCGTCGTCGCCGTCGATGACGCTGATGACCGCGGGGACGCCGCGAGTTCACCGCTGGATCGCCCCTTTCCTCGGGGTGCTGGCGGTCGTCTCGGTGCTAGCCAACCAGCATCGCCAGGGCGTCGCTCGCGATGAAGTCGTGTACATGGCCGCGGGCGAGCGCTACGCACAGTGGTGGCTCGACCTGGCAACCGGCGAGCCCGAGACGGCGACTCGCCAGCGGATCGACGCGGTGTTTGGTGGGGCATTCGGTGGCTACGGCAACCCCGAGCACCCGCCGCTGTGGAAAACCCTGTTTGGCTTGTCCGAGCGCGTGGTGCATCGCGGGCTCGGGTGGACGGGCCGGGTCACGGCCCATCGGTTGCCCGCTGCGGTGGCGTTTGGCCTGTGGGTGTGGCTCGTGGCCGCGTTCGCGGCGCGCTACTGGGGCATCGCGGTCGGGGCGGTTTCGGGCGCGGCGCTTTGGCTGATGCCCCGGGTTCTGTTTCACGCCGGGTTCGCGGCCTTCGACGTGCCGGTCGCGATGATGTGGTTCGCCTGCGTGTATTGCTACGCCCGGGCGCTGGAGCGGGCGCGCTGGGGGCTGGCGCTGGGCGTTTGCTTTGGATTGCTGCTCGCGACCAAGCACAACGCCGTCGTTTTGCCCTCGGTGTTCGCTCTGCACTACCTGTCGCTGACCGGCTATCGGGCGTGGGCGCAGCTGTCGACGGCGCCGTCGGCGGGCGCTGTGGGATTTGCGCGCCGGTGGTGGAACGAGCTGGTCGGCCTGCGGCCGAGTCTGTTTCCCGCGCTGGCACTACTCGGACCGCTGGTGCTCCTGGCGTTGTGGCCGCGGCTGTGGTTCGACCCCGTCGACCACGCCCGAGGGTGGATCGAGTTTCACCTGCGCCACGTTCACTACAACTACGAGTATCTGGGGCGCAATTGGAACGCGCCGCCGTTTCCGTGGCACGTGCCCCTGGTGACCACCGCGTTAGTCGTCCCGGTCGCGACTCTCGCAGCCGCCGTCGTCGGCGCCGGCCGGCTCGCGATGGGCCGGGTTGGCAGGACGTCGGCCGTTCGCCCGGGGGTGGGGCTCGAGCGTCGGGCGTTCACCATGCCCGGGCTGCTGTTGTTCTTGTCCGCGGGCGCGGCCATGGGGCCCTTCGTTCTTCGCACCACCCCGATCTTCGGCGCCGAAAAGCACTGGATCGCGGCCTTTGCCACCATCGCGATCTACGCGGGCATTGGCCTGCTGTGGGCCGGCCGGGCGTTGGCCCGCGCCTGGTGGCCCAACGCCCGCCGGTCGCGCCGCGCCGCGATGGCGCTCGCTGTGGCGCTGCCTTTGTTTGCGGCTGCGGTAGAGACGCTTCGCGCCCAGCCCTACGCGCTAACTCACTACAACGCGCTCGCCGGTGGCGCCCCGGGGGGCGCCGACCTGGGCATGAACCGACAGTTCTGGGGGTACGCGGCGCGGGGCGTGTTGCCCTGGCTCAACGCGCGCGCCGGCGACGTCGAAGGCGGGCCGGCGCGGGTCTACACCCACGATGCGTCGCCCGCGTGGGGCATCTATCGACGCGAGAGCTGGCTCGACGCGTCCTTCGTCGACAGTGGACACGAGCAGGCGGGGGTCGCGAGCTCGGACTTCGCCATCGTCATTCACGAGCGGCACTTCAACCGCCACGACATCATGATCTGGCGCGACTACGGGACGGTCGCGCCGGCGTTCGTTTTGACCCACCGGGGCGTCCCCATCGTTAGCGTGTACCGCCGGCCGAAGGCACCTGGTTCAACGCCCAGGTAGGTCGAAGTCCGCGCGACTGACAGTCTGGCGGCTGAATGAGGCCGTAGCGCAGCGGTGGGGTGCCCTCGATTGGCATCGACCGCATTGCGAGGGGCAGAGGGCGGCGATACCAAACCGTGGCGTTGACCCCGGCTAGAGCTGGCGGCGACGGAGGGCTCTCGATTGTTCCGGCTCGGCGTCCGCCGCCAGGGGGCTCGCAGGCGCACAGGCTCCATCCCGTGAGCACCGCGATTGCGATGCAACCGACCTCACTTCGGATGTGATTGGCCAGGGGCATGGACGATCTGCGACGCCTGCGAGCCTGGTGATCGAATGAGCTAGCCCTCCTGGACGGCGCCGCCGAACTTATCGACGAAGAAACCGAGTAGCGGGCCTCGTAGCAAATTGCCGAGGTTTTTGGCCATCATTTCGGCCATCTCCGGTTTCTCTGTGTTGAAGTACTGCCGCCATTCGAGTTCGGAACCGCCGTCTGCTGTGGGGCGTACGATCACCACGCCCAGGTGGTTGGTGAGTCCCCAGGTGTTCTCAACCGCGGAGTACGCGAAGATGTGGGGAGCTCGAAAGAACACAATTTCTTCGACGAAGCGATCGTTTTCGTTCGTCAGACACTCTCGTTTGCACCCCACGCCGTTGCCGCCCGAGCTCGCTCGCTTGACTTCGACGTGTTTGAGGCCCGAACCGGCCCCGTATTCAATCAAGTTGTCATGGTTCGACACGTAGTCCCACACCTCGTCGACCGGGGCGTTGAGGTACGCGACCGCGGTGGCGCGCAATGGGGCGTCGGTCAGTCTCGACTGTTCGAACGCGCGGACGGCTTCTGCGGCTGCGTCGGCGGTTCCAAGGGCGGCCATGGCGTTCTCGCTCTTGGCGGGCGAGGGCCGCACGTTGGCATCCTTGGTCGTCCCGCTGGCCTCGGAGGCCTGAGATCCGCTTGCACAGGCGCTTGCGCCGAGGGCGAGGACAGCAATCGCCATGGTTGAAAGGAGTGTGAGCTTCGTCTTGGGGTTTTTCATTGGTTGCTTCTCCACGCGTCGCGTTGTTGCGGCGCTGCGAAGTAACAGTGGAGCGCGTGCACGAACTGCTCAATGGCCAAGCTTGCAGTCCGTTCCTGCGAGGTTGCAGTCCGCGGAAGCCGCCGGCAACGCCTACAAGAGAGCCCGAATGTCCCGCGCGAGGCTCGGCAGGCAGGCCTTGTCGAAGCCCCGATGCACGCGCCGAATCACTGCCCGTCGATCCACGACGAGTGTGAACGGCACAGACCCTTGTCGGTACGACGCGAGAGCCCGGTTGCCGGCGTATGCGCTCGAATGAGCCAGCCCCATCTTTTGCAACGCTGTTCGTACATCGTCGGGGTCGTCGTCGATCGAGATCAACACGAGTTCGACGTCGCCACCAAACCGCCGGATCAGTCGATCGTAGGCGGGCAGCTCTTCGAAACATGGCTTGCACCAATGCGCCCAGAACGCGAGCACGGCGACTCGCGGTTTCTTGCCGGGAAAGACCGTTCGGCGTTCGCGGCCGGTGCTCGGTAGCTCCAGGCGATGCACGCGCGAACCCTCGCGGGGGTCGGCTGCCTGGCAGTCCGCGCTGGCGCTTGCGGAGGCGCCGAGGATCGCCAGTGTCGCGAGCGCGGCCGGCAAGAGGCGAATGGTTCGGCGCGGGTGAGAACGAGTTGCTGGAGCGGCCGCAAGACCGGGGGCGGTGCCGATTTCGGGTGTCACCCGGTCACAGTTGACCGAGGCGACACGGGCGGCAACCCCTCCGTTTGCAGGGCGATCGTGCGACGATGCAGCGCTAGGCCGACGAACCCACGGAGACGGCGGGCGAGTGCGCCCGTTCGCCGGTGAGTAGATCGCGGTCGCGCTCTACCAGGGTGCCGACGAAATCCATGAACGCGCGCACGCGCGCGGTGCGGCGCAGCTGTTCCTGCGTTAGCGCCCAAAGGTACGTGCCGCCTTCGAAGTACGGTCCCACGCGCACCAACGTCGGATTTCCGTCGCCGTAAAAGCAGGGCATGACGGAGATGCCGAGGCCCGCCGCGATGGCGTTTCGCAGCATGGGCATGGTGTTGATTCGCACGGGCACGGCGGCGCCGGGCGCCAGCCTGGCGATGACCCGATCGGTCGCGGCCTCCCAGGGAGGTTCCCAGCCGATCCACGGGTAGTCCTGGTAGCCGGCTTTGGCGCCGTGGTCGCGCTGGACTCGTTGCACCAGGCTGCGCGAGCCAAAGACGGCGAACTGCAGCTCGGCGAGCCGGCGGCCCACCAGGTGTTCCGGCGGCGCCTCGGTAATGCGCACGGCCACGTCGGCTTCGCGCCGGCTGAGATCGACGTTGTGGGTCGCTGCCGACAGGGTGATCTGGACCCGCGGCATTCGCTCGCCGAGGGTGGCGAAGTCGGGCATCCAGACTTCGAACAACGAATCGACGGAGGCGATGGTGAGGCAGCCGCGCAGCTCGCTGTCGAGGCCGTTGACCTCGGCGTCGAGTCCCAGCACCTGTTGCTCGATGGATTCGGCGGCCTGCACGGCGACCAGTCCGGCCTCGGTCGGGACAACGCCGGCCGGCTGTCGGTCGAAGAGCCGAACGCCGAGATGCTCTTCGAGGGCGGCGACCCGGCGGGTCACGGTTGTCGCGTTGACCCGCAAGGACCGCCCGGCAGCCGTCGCGTTGCCGGAGCGCGCCAGGGCGAGCACGAATCGAAGGTCGTCCCACGGCAGCACGGAGACTCCAGTGTGCACCAGAACCGGGCTGCGCGGACGCAGGCACGGGCTGCGGCCTTGCAAGGCCGGGCCTTCGGTGGCGCGACGCGCGGCGCAGTACTCCCAGAATTTCGCCGGTCTGCGGGCGCTGTGCGCATTTGCACCCGCGGTCTGCAGAAACGGGCATTGGTTCGACGTGGTTGCGCACGTACGGTGTTCGTGTCGAAGCGAGGGCGAAAGGCGAGGGCGCAACCGAGCCAACGCGCGCCCCGCAGCGGGACAACGTCGTGGACAGCGAGCGAGACATCTACCTTTGGGTGCGAGTGGCCGTGGTGGCCGCAGTGGCCTGGGCCGCCTGCCTTGGCGGGGCGCCCGCGGTTCGGGCCGTGGCCAGCAGTTCGCCCGCGGCGGTCGCTGCGCCGAAACCCGCGGCGTCTGCGAGTCCGTCTCTGCCCTCGGTGGAATGCGAAGGGCGCCGCGCCGCACAGGCGCTGCTGTCCGTGGTTCAGCGCGCGTCGGCGCTGTAGAGCGACCTAGAGTGACCTAGTCTTCGATCCAGATTTCGTCGAAGCTCAGGTGACCCCAGCTGCCGCGGTGGTTGTCCTTGAGCACGATGCGCGCCGTCTGGCCCTTGTACGGAGCAACGCGCCAGCCTCGCTCTTCCATGCGCTCGCTGTCGTTGCCGGTCGCCCAGTCGACGGTCTGACCATCGATCTGCAGCTCGGCGCGTAGGCGTTCGTCGTCTTTGCCGCCGCTAATGCGAAAGCTGATGCGACTTCCCGTGATTTCGAACGGCGGCGAAAACAGGGTGCCGGTGGCGTTGTCGCCGCCGTTCATGCTTGTAAGGAAGTAGCGACCGCCGTAGCGGCGCACGGGGCCTTGCTCTTTGACGGGGCCGCTGGCCGGGCGATTGCCCCACGCGGTGCCCTCGACGGTCCATCCGTCGAATCGCCCCGACTCGAAGTTGAAGAGCACGCGCGTGCCGGGCGGCGGCACGACGGGGGCGGCAGGCACCCACACCTGCTTGGGGCGCACGCGGGCGCCCGTGAACGTGCGCGGGCGCAGGTCGTCGGGCAGGTGATCGTCGAGGCGATAGGCGCGCCGGACGCCGGGAAAATCGACCGGGCGATCGTCCCAGACGATGGCCGCAAAGCGGGCGTCCCGAATCCAGTCTTCGAGATCGCGGACCTGCCACGCAGCTCCCCGCCCCGCTGCGCGCGCCTCGGCGTCGACCGACGACATGTCCTTGACGCCCATCCGGTGGACGAACACGCGCTTGTTGGCGAGTCGCGCGTACCACGGGTGAAACGGGACGAGGACCTCGCCGTCGATGGACCCCAGGTACTCGACGAGCGCATCGCCCGCGCGACTGTCGGCGGCCGTGGGCGTGAAGTCACCCGGCGCCCACCAGGCGCCGACCAGCTCGAGCGCCAGGATGGCCCCGGCGACGATCGCGATGGCCGGCGCGCCAGGCGTCGGCGCGGCTCGCGGGCGCAGCGCGCTGAAGGCATCAGCCAGGGCAGGCAGGGCGGTTGCGCACGCGATGCTGCCGGTGACCAGCGCCGGGATGTACGCGTTGAAGTGCGCCCACTGGGTCGACCAACCGAGAGCGCCGACCACGCACGACACGGCGAACACGAACGTCCACACGTACAGGGTGCGGGCCGAGCGCGGGGTTTCGCCCGTGCGGCGCCCTGCCGCGAGGCTGGTGAGCAGCGCGACGCCCACGACGGACGGCATGGCCGGGAATTCGCCGAGGATGTTGCCGAAAGAAGCCCAGAAGCGGTCCATGTTGGTGTCGTGGGCTTGATGGACTTCGAACACGTAGGTCCAGAACCAGCCGTCGGTCGCCTGGTTGAGCACCCAGCAGCCACCGAGCCCGATGATTCCGGCCGTGGCGACGTAGACGGGAAGGCGCCGGTAGTTGAGCACCACGAGCAAGGCGCCGCCGGCGGCGACGTAGAGGACCCCGGTTTGCTTGCAGAAAAACGACAGAGCCAGGATGGCCGCCGCGCACGCCACGCGCGCGTTGCCTTGCCAGCCGCTGCTCGTTCGCGACCAGGCGACGAGCGCGGTCAGGCCGCCCACGACCATGAGCGTAAACAGCGAGTCGGGCCGGGCGATGTCGAGCCACCCTTCGACGAACGGGTAGGTCGCGGCGATGAAACCAACGCCGAGGGTGGCGCCGATGGCGGCGACGCCGCGCCTTTCGGGGCCGGCGCCGCGCATGGCGATGACGTAGACCAGCGCGACCAGGCCAAAGACCGACAGCACCGAAATCGTTCGGGCCGTGCCGTACGAGAGGCCGGCCACCGGCTCGAGAACCGCCAGGAGCGCCGGGTACAGGGGCGTGTACAGGTAGGGGATGAAATCGACCGACGGCTCGACGTAAATGCCGGCGCCGTCGCGGATGCGGGCGGCGTGGTGCAAAAGGCCCCCCTCCATCCACTCCAGGTCGTAGCCGTAGGTGACGCGACCGAAGAAGGCGCCCAGCAGCAGCCAGATCTGGCCGATGGCCGGCAACGCGATGAGCGCCCAGGCAAACGAGCGCCATCGCGGGGGCCGGGCGCCGGGGGCGTTCACGGCGCGACCTCGACGACGCCGGCCGCGATGCGGTCGTTCTGCACCCGGACGCGAGCGGGGGCCGCCACGGCAAGGCGGTCGCGGCCTTCGAACATTCCCAACCACAGCACGTAGTCGCCCGGCTGCGCTTTGTCGGGGACGTCGACCACGCGCGTGTAGCGGATGTACTGACCGTCGCGCCACCACGAGGTGGGGCGTGCCGGGGCGTGGTCGCCGAGAAAACGGCCTCCGTGGGGCGCTTCGAAGTGGGCGAACACGCGCCAGTCGCGGTCGAGGGAACCGCGACCCGCAAACGTGTAGACGACTTCGAAGGCGTCGCCGGGCGCCACCGGCTCGGTCGGCAACTCGACGCTCACCAGCTCGACGGCCCTGCCGAGTCGAGCGCCCAGCGAGCTCGAAAGGTCCGCCGGCGGCTCGGCGAGCAGCGCCGCCGCCGCATCCGGGGGGATTTCCGACTGGTCGTACCAGGTCTCGAGGGCATCCACCACGGGCTGGCAGACGCCCGGTGCGTCGGCGAGGTCGCGAGTTTCGCCGGGGTCCTCGTCGATGCGATACACCTCCCACGAACTGTTCGGGCTCACGTTGTAGATCACGTGGCAAAGGTTGCTGGCGGCCCCGCGCTGCTCGTTGTTGTTTTCGAACGACAGCTGCTGGTACACGACGCGCGAGCGATCGGCGCGCGCCGCGCCGGTCATGACGTCGACCAGCGACCGGCCCTGCATCGCGAGGTCGGGTTGCCCGCCCAGCAGATTGACGAGCGTGGGAACCAGGTCGACGTGGGCCGCGGGCATTTGGATGCGGCTCGGCGCGACCCCGGGAACGCGCACGAGCAAGGGAACCCGGGTCTGGGCTGCGTACAGATGGTATCCGTGCAAGTCGATGCCGTGCTCCCCGAAGCCCTCGCCGTGGTCGCCGGTGACCGCGATGATCGTGCGATCGTACAACCCGCGCTGTTTCAAGTCATCGATCAGGCGCCCAATGTGGTGGTCCGTGTAGCGCACTTCGTGGTCGTAGAGGTCGATGGGCCGATCGCCAAAATCGGCGGCGGGACCGAGTCCGTCGTGGCGTTCGTACTGAAAGTGCGGGTCGTAGTAGTGCACCCACAGAAAAAACGGCTCGTGGTCGTGGCGGCTGAGAAAGTCGATGGCCTTGTTGGTCTGCTGCGCCGACGACGACCCCCGCGTGCGGGCCGGGCCGTCTCGGCCGACGCGCGCGTGCAGCACCTTGTTGGCGTTGTCGTAGCTGTCGAAGCCCTGGTTCATGCGGCGAACCGGGTCGAAGTACACGTAGTTGAGGATCGCACCGGTGTACATCCCCAGTTCCGACAGGCGCTCGGCGATGGTGGTCTCGCTCTTTTGCAGGGCCGGCCACCAGACCGACATGTCGTAGGACACCGATAGCGGGTAGCGTCCGGTCAAGATGGCGGGCATCGAGTAGCGGGTCGAGGGCGCGTGGGCCCAGGCGTTTTCGAACAGCGCTCCGTCGGCGGCGAGCTCGTCGAGGCGCGGTGACGTGGCTCGCTCGTAGCCGTAGGCGCCGAGGTGGTCGGCGCGCAGGGTGTCGATGGTGATGAGCAAGACGTTCGGCTTGGCCGGCAGCCCCGGCGGCACCGGGGCGAAGGCCAGGTCACTGGTGTCGCGCACGAGTGACGCGTCGCCGCCCAGGCAGTTCTGGTCGATGCCGTCGTCGGGGATCTCGGGGGCGCCGGGGTGCACGGTTCGATCCCAGTCGTCGCAGTCGCCGCCGCCGAGCCACCGGCTGAAGCCATCGCGATCCCAGTCGCCCAGGGATCGGACGGTCGCGATTGCCGGCGCGGCGCCGGTGTGGGCCACGGCGGCTTTGCGGACCGACGCGCTCGAGCCCGCTCCCACCAGTGCCAGGGCGCCGGCCGCCAGCACGCCGGCGGCGAGCGCCGGGGCGAGCCAACGCCGCCGGCGGCCCACGAGCGCCGCGGCTCCAAGTCCGGCGCTCGCTGCCGGCGCGGCGAGAGCGAACGCGAACAGCCCGACCCACGCGGTCCGAAGGTGAAGCAGCGACAGGGTGTCCCAGGCGTACGCCGCGGCGGCGGCGGCGATGGCCAGAGCCAGGCCGACGGCAAACCAGCCGGCTCGGGCTCGCGAGGTAAGCACTCGCCGTCCGCGTCCGGCCGCGGCCCGGCGCAGAGACGGCTCGAGTAGCCGGGCGACCGCAAACGCGACCGCCAGGCCGACGACCAGGGCCCCGACGGTGGTGGTCATCGTGCTCGCGACCACCAGGCCGAGATGGCGGCGGTTGTGGCCGATCGACTGGCTGATCGCGAACGCGCCGCCCACGAAGGCGGCGGTCACGGGCACCCCGGCGATCGCCAGCGACCAGAGGGCGATCGGGTCGGCGCGGCGGAGCGCCCGCCCCAGGTCGCCCAGCCGGCTGGCGGCCAGCAGGCGAAAGGAGCCCAGCACCACCGGTCCGACGACGGCGCCGACGGTCGCGTACAGCGCGGCCAGGAAGACCACCAGACGCAGCTTGTCCGCGGCGTGCGGCAAGAACTGGTCGAGCTCGCGCCACGACCAGACGGCGTCGGCGCAACCGGCAGCCAGGCCGGCGACGAAACCGGCCAGCATGCCGCCGGCGGCCGACGTCACGACGCCGGGGTTGCGAGGGCGTGAACCCACTGGCCTAGGCTACCGAGCCTCCAACAGCGAGGCAAACCGTGGGCCGGGCGGGTTGGCCTTTCTGCTCGATTGTCCGCGGCCTCGCCGTCGCTTACTCGTCGGAGTCGGCAGCGGCTTCCGCTTTGGCCGAGGCGGCGAGCGCCCGTCCCAGGTCCAGCAGGCTCTCGTTGGGCGATCCGACCAGCATGGCCGGTTCGAGGTCGGCAAAGCCCCAGGTCTCCGGGCGGCCGCTGGTCACGGCAAAGGCCCCGCCGTCCACGCGCCCCACCACGCCGAAGCCGCTTTTCATCGCCACGGTCGCCGCTTCGGCGACGTCGGGCACCCCGGAGACGTCGAGCTCGACGATCCCCCGCTCGCACGTGAGGGCGAGTCGGTACTGCATGAGGCGGCGCTCGAGGAGCAGGATATTGCCCAGAGGGCTGGTGTAGACCGGCTCCCACCGGTTGAGCGCGCCGGTTTGTGCGAGGTCCTTCCACGGCAGGAAATAAAGCTTCGGCTCGCCGATGCGGCGGGCGAGCAGCCCGGAGTTGCAGACCACGGCGTCCACGAAGCCGCGCGCGTGCAGGGCCGTGATCGGCTGATCGACCCGGTGGGTCCACCACGATCCCGGCTGGTGGGGCGTGCAGCCCAAAAACAGGTTCTTGGTCGACATGCCGCGCAGCCACTGGCAGACGGCCATGGCGACGTCGCCCGCGCTGCCGGCGTCGTGCAGGCGGCGGTCGCCGTTCCAGAGAATCGTGCCGCCCGGCAGGCGGTGGATGGCGTCGAAGTAGAAAAAGCGGCCCTCGAAGGGCGGGTCCAGCGACAGTTTGTCGCCCACGCGCAGGCTCGTGACCTGGTCCAGGTCCTCGGGGACCGCGATGTGGGTTTCGCCCCGCGGATCGAGGGCGATGAACAGGATGCCCCGGGGAGTGAGGCCCTGCTTGCGCAGCTCCTCGAGCCCGAGGAACACGGAGGCGTGATCCCGGTAATGGTAGAGCCGGACGGAGGTCATCCGGCGCAAGCTACACGAAACGGTCTCGGGCGAAAAGCATCGTCGCCGGGGGCGAAACGCGCCCCCGCTGTCACCTTATAATCGCGGAAATGTCGCCGAGGCCCAGGCTCCCACGACTGCTCGCGCTCGCCGGCGTCGGGGCGCTGATGGCCCTGTACCTGGTGGGGCTGAGCCGGCCCCTGTCGAACTACGACGAGCCGATCTTCGCCGAGTTCGTGCGCGCCATGCACGAGGACGGCGACTACCTGACGCTGCGCTACCAGGGCGCCGTTACCCTGCAGCGTCCGGCTACGTCGGTGATTCTCATGGCGGGAGCCAGCGCCGCCGTGGGCGGCGAGATCGGCTTGCGGCTGGTGCCGGCCCTGTTCACGCTCATCTCGGCGCTGCTGGCGGGCTGGGTGATCATGCGCCTGTTTGACCGCTGGAGCGCGGCAGTGGTGGCGGTGGCCCTCGCGGCCGGCGTGCCCAGCGCCTTCGTCTACGGGCGCCTGGCGCTCTCGGACCCGCCGTTCGTGGCGTGCGTGGTCGCGGCGGTGGCCGCGGCGGTGGCCGCCCAGCGCAACCCTCGATACGTGCTTTGGTCCGCCGGGTTTCTCGGGGCCGGGGTGATGTTCAAGAGCCTCGCGGCGGCGGTGCCCGCGGTGGCGGTGGTTCCTTGGCTCATCGTCGCGTGGCGCCACCACGGGCGCGCGGCGCGGCCCCTCGCCTCCGCGGGCCTCGGCCTGGCCCTGGCGGCGCCGTTTTTCGCGGTTGGTTTCATCGCCCACGGGGCCGCTTTCTGGCACGACCACGTCGCCGTGATGCTGCTGGACCGGGCGGCCGGCGACCTCGAGGCGGTGATCGGGATTGGCGGTCCCGGGGCCTACCTTCGCCACCTGTGGTCGGCCGATGGGCCCGCGGCCGCGGTGCTGCTGCTGGGCGCGCCGCTGGGCGCGGCCGGCCTGGCCCTATTCGAACGCGACCGCGAGCTGGGCGTGCTGGCCAGCGCCGCGCTCGGAACTCTGCTGGTGCTATCGCTTCTGGGTACGCGCCTGGCTCACTACCTGCTGGTGTTTTACCCGCTGGCCGCCATGAGCGCCGGCGCTCTGGCGGCGCGCTTGCTGGTGCGTGTGCCCGGGCGCCCGCGCGCCTACGACGCCTTGGCCATCACCCTTGCCGTCACCTTCGTGGCTCTGGGCGCCGTAAATCAGCGCTTCGACTACACCGCCGTGCCGTGCGTGCCGTGCGCGGACCTGGGGCGCATTGCCGACGATCGACTCGATCCCGATCTGCCCATCTACTCGCTCGATTGGTATGCGCCCGCTTTGGCAACCTACGCCGGGCGCCCCTGGCGCATGCTCAACACCGATCCCGAGGTGGCAAAGATGATTGGCGGCAGCGATCCGTTCCTGCAGGCCGGCAACATCGAGCGCGCGCCGCCGTGGCCCACGTGGCCGCTGGCGATTGCCGGGCCCGTCGATCGCCTCGAGCGCGCCGGCCTGCTGGAGTTCGCGGTCGCGCGCAGCAACGACTTCGTGCTGGTGGTGATCGGCGAGCCCGACGGGGAGGACGAGCGCGGCGGCGACCGCCGCGACGGGACGTCCCGACCCGGCCAATGACGGCTGGTTTCGAGACGCGCTCCGCCGCGACCCTGGCGGCGCTCGGTGGTCTGGTCGGGCTGCTGGTCGGCGCGGCGCTGTACTTCGGGTTTGTCGCCGACGACGCGTACATCTCGTTCGTCTACGCCCGCAACCTGGCCGAGCACGGCACGCCGGTGTTCAACGCGGGCACCGCCAACCCGGTCGAGGGCTACACCAACTTCTCGTGGGTCGCCCTGTTGGCTCTTTTGTCGCTGGTCGGCGTGGCGCCCGAGATCGCGGCGCCCGTTTTGGGAATCGCCTGCAGCGCGGGGACGTTGCTGGTGGCGTTCGCCATCGGAGAGCGGCGCTTTGGTCGCGACTCACCGTGGGCCCTCGTGGCTCCGGCGCTGCTCGCCACGTCGGCGGGATTTGCTTGCTGGGCCTCGGGGGGACTGGAAACGCAACTGTTCGTGCTGCTGCTCGCGCTCGCGGGCGGCGCCTACGAACGCGGGCTCGACGACAGCCGCGCGCTTCGCCGCGTGGGCTGGCTGCTGGCCCTGGCCGCCCTGACCCGCCCCGAGGGACTGCTGGTCGCGGGCATTTTCGGCGGCCATCGACTGGTGCGCAACGCGGCGCTGGACAAGCGACTGCGCCCGTCGCGCGACGAGCTCGTTTGCCTCGGCTGGTTCTTCGCCGTCTGGCTGCCGTACTTCGCCTGGCGGTGGAGCTACTACGGTTATCCACTGCCGAACACGTTCTACGTCAAGGCGGGCGACGGCGCGGACGCCTATCGCGCCGAGCTCTGGTCCGCCGGCTGGTACTACGTGGTCCAGTGGGCCAAGCAGAGCGGAGCGCTGTGGGGTGCGCCGCTGGCGATTCTCGGCGCCTGGTCGTGGCGCCGCGGCCTCGGCAGCGCCGGGCTGATGCTGTCGGCCGGGTACCTCGCGTATGCGGTATCGGTCGGGGGCGATTTCATGGGCCTGTTTCGCTTCGTCATGCCGGTTTTTCTGTGGGTGGCGCTTCTCGCGGCGGCGGGCGCCAGGCGGCTGAGCGTTCTGGGAGCTCGGGCACCGCTTTGGGCCCGGGCCATCGGCTTTGCGCTGCTGGGGGCGCTGCTGTTTGGCCATGTTGCCGTGCAGGCCCAACTGGCGGTGGCGTCCATGCGCCCGGGCAGCTGGCGCAGCGACCGCGGCATCGACACGCCGGCGTTTCTCGACGTGTACGCCAGAGACCGGCTGGCCATCGGTCGCCACATGAAGCCGTGCATGCGCCCCGACGATTTCGCTATCTTCGGCGGGGCGGGTGCCAAGCCCTACGCGGGCCGCATGCGCGGGATCGATGTTTTCGGGCTGGTGTCCGAGCGGGTGGCTCACGAAGTGCCGCCGACGCGGGCGCGGCCCGGCCACAACAAATGGGCGCCGGACACCCTGCTGGCCGAGCTCGAGCCAACGTTCGTGTTTTCTTGCTACGACATCCACCGCCAGCCCGACGCGCCGCGCTTCAATTGCGATCCACGGTTTTGGCTGCAGCGCGGCTACCAGCGAGTGACGCTACAGATCCCGGGGCTGGTCGAGCGGGGCGAGTACTACAGCTTTTTCGCCCGGCGCGAGCGCGCGTTTTCGTGCGCCGGGCAGGTCGAACCGGTCCCGCCGCAGTAGAGTGGCGCGATGTCGAGCGGAAAACCCCGCACGCCGGTGGCGGCGCGCAAGCTTGTCGAGCTGACCCGCGAGCTCGCCGACACCGTGGATGGGCTGTCATTTGCCGGGACGGTTCACACGGTCTACAACCCCCTTCGCTACGCCCGCACCACGTGCGAGCAGTATCTGACCCGGTTTGGCGGTCGCAAGGGAGTGGCCATCATGCTCGGCATGAACCCCGGCCCGTGGGGCATGGCCCAAACCGGGGTTCCGTTTGGCGAGGTGGGGCTGGTGCGCGACTGGCTCGGGGTGGATGGCCCCGTGGACAAACCGGCTGCCGAGCATCCCAAGCGCCCGGTTGTCGGTCTCGACTGCGCGCGTTCGGAGGTGAGTGGAGCCCGCCTCTGGGGGTGGGCCCGAGACCGGTTCGGTACGGCGGACGCCTTTTTCGATCGGTTCTTCGTGTGGAACTACTGCCCGCTGTCGTTCATGGTCGAAAGCGGGGCCAACCTCACCCCCGACAAACTTCCGGCCGCCGAGCGCGCGCCTTTGTTCGCGGCCTGCGACGCGGCCCTCGAGCGGGTCGTCGAGCTTATCGAGCCGCGCATGCTGGTGGGCGTGGGCGCGTTCGCTGCCAAGCAGGCGAAGAAGACTCTGGGTGAGCGCGTTCCGATCGGGACCGTGCTTCACCCGAGTCCGGCGAGTCCCATCGCCAACCGCGGCTGGGCGCCGCAGGCCGAGAAACAGCTCGCCGACCTGGGGTTGCTGTAGCGCCCTGCGCTAGTGGTCGTGGTCGTCGCCGTGACCGCGGTGGTCGTGGCCGTGGTGATGACCGTGGTGGTCGTGGCCGTCATGGTCATGGTCGTGGTCGCCGTGGCTGTGGCCATGCCCGTGGCTGTGGCTGTGGCCATGCCCGTGGCTGTGGCCATGCCCGTGGCTGTGGCCATGCCCGTGGCTGTGGCCATGCCCGTGGTGGTGTCCATGCCCGTGGTGATGATGGCCGTGGCCGTGGTGATGATGGTCGTGGTCGCAGTCGGGACCGTGCACGTGGGGCTGGACGCCCAGGGCTTCCAGCCAGCCGGCAAGGCCGCCCCGCCAAACGCTGCGCAGCGTGAGGGCCGCGAGCAGCGCCACCGCCGCGTACTGCAAGACGCCGTGGCTGTGGCCGGCGACCTCGTCGAGCCGCGGCACCCCTGACACGCCGATGCCGTTGAGGGTGTACGCAATTCCCCAGGCCGTGGCGACGACCGCGAAGATGCCCAGGTACGCGGCCCGACGCCCGTAGGCCTGCTTGATGAACCCGACCGTGGCGATGTTGGTAGCGGGGCCGAGCAAAAGCCCCGCCAGCACCGCGCCGGGGGTAATTCCCTTGGCCAGCAGCACCGCAGCCAGGGGCGTGGCCGACGATGCGCACACGTAGCTCGGCACAGCGATCAGGGTGATTACGATGACGTCGAGCCCGCTCTCCGCGAGGCGATCGAGGCTGCCATCGGGGACCGCTGCAGCGACGAGGGCCGCCGCCAGCAGGCCCAGCAGAGTCCACGGGGCGACGTGCTGCACCAGCTCGTCGACGCCGTCGATAACTCGCCGCAGGGTGGTCGGGTAGCGCTCGTCGCCGACCATCGGAATGGGCCCGGTTTCGATGTCGTGGAACGGTTCGCTTTCGACGCGGGCCTCGGGCACGTTTGAGCGGTTGGACGCCCAGGCAACCACCATGGCGGCGACAATCGCCAGCGCCAGCGCGGCACCGAGGCGCCAGATCGCGAGCTCCCACCCCAGGAACTGGAGCGACAGGGCGAAGGTCTCAACGCCCATCTCCGGGGTCGCCAGCAAGATGGAGATCACGAAGGCGACGCCGGCGCCGCGACGGCGAAAGGCGTCGGCAATGGGCAGCACGCCGCACGAGCAAATCGGCAGCGGCGCTCCGATGGCTGCCCCGCGTACGGCCTGGGCGAGGTCGGTGCCGCCGCGCATCCAGCGGTCGGGGATGCGCGAGCCAAAGGCGTGAATGAGCCCGCCGGCGAGAAAGCCGACCAGCAGCATGGGGGCCGCTTCGAGGGTCAGGTCGACCAGTGCCCCGACGGCATCGAGGCCGTCGTGCGAGTGGCCGGCGTCGCTCGCCGCGCCGATGAACGGCACGGCCACGCCGACGGCGAGGGCCAGGGTCTCGAGGGCCCGCTTGACCGGCGTGCGCGGGCCATCCGCCGGCAGGTCGTGGGTCAAAACATGGAAGAGCAGTCCGGCGACCGTCGCGGTTACCCACGGTGCGATTTGCTCCAGCCACGCGCCGCCGACCTCGGGGACGGCCAGGCCCGCGGCGGTGGCCGCCGCCAAGAGCAATCCGCGCACGAGGCCGGCCGAGCGCCCCCCCGCCGACGCGAAGGCCAGGACCACCAGGGCAACCACGGGAATGGTGTGGGCCCCGATGGCGATGAACAGGTCCAGGTGGGAGTGGCCTTCGTGATTGGCCAGGCTTGCGATGGCAAAGCCCTCGCCGAACTGGTGCACCAACAGGCCCGCGTAGGACAGCTCGCGGGCCAATCGGGCGTCGTTGGCTTCGCCGCCGTGCGAGCCGCGCAGCACCCAGCGCGCGATGCGTACAAGGGCTCCGGGGGCCAGCAGCCCCGCGATGAACAGGAATACCGCCACCAGGCCCAGGGATGCGATGGCCTCGGGAAGAAGCTGAATCGCCACGGCGACGGTGACCGCCGCGAACGCGAACGCCCGCGCGGCGCCAAAAAGCGGCGACTGCTGGCGCGCGAAAAGCGCCACGGCCGTGCCGATGAGTACCGATCCAACGGCGATGGGCCACAAAAGCGGCATAGGTTTCGGGGGATAGCATACCGGGCCCCGCGCCGGGGCCGGGAACTTTGCGGCCCGCCGGCGTGGAACGCTGATAGTGCGTCTGTTTATGAACTGACGGATAGAGGGGCCAGGGGCCCTCGAAGCGGGTCAGCGACCGGTGGTGCCGGGCGCAAACGGCTTGAAACGCGCGACCAGGTAGGGTGGCTGCGAGGCGGGAGTGCCGCCGTTGAGCACCGCCGTTCGGTGGAGCTGATTGACCACCAGGTAAAGGTAGCCGTCCGGCCCGGCGCTGAAGGCGTCGACCCAGGAAAGGCGCGGGTCGGCGAGCAGAACGCTGTACGACCGGTCGGCTCGGATGACGCCAATGGCGTTGCGAGCGAGGTCGCCCAGGTAGATGTTTCCCTCGGCGTCGATCGAGATGCCGTCGCAGATGGGTTTGTCGCTGTAGCGCTCGACGCGGCTGCCCAGCGCGTCGGCCGACAGCTGCGGGTCGCGAAGATCCGACGTCTTCACCCGGTACATCGCACTTCCGTGCATCGGACCGAAGTAGAGCCACTCGTTGGCTGCGTCGGCGGCGATGGGGTTGACGCCAATCCGCGGCCGAATCTCGCTGCCGTCGGCCTGCCGGATGCGCACCGGGTTGCCGTCGATCACCAGGTCGAGGTCTTCGGCAACCACGCTGCCGTGGCCCTCGAGCACCCGGCGCGCCGCGCCAGACGTCAGGTCGACCACGACGATTGCCGCGTTGGCACCGCCGGCCGGGTCCGCGATGTAGGCGGCGCCATGGTCGAGGTCGATGACCAGATCATTGACGAACGCATCGTCCGGCGTGACGGCGCTCAGGTCGATGTCGGCGACCACCGACTGCGTGTCTTCGTTCCAGCCCACCAGGCGGCGTTTGCCGCCGCCTCGCATGGCGTTGTCGAGCAGCCATACGGTGCCGCGCGAATCGGCCTGCAGCCCCAGCACCGAGTCCAGGCCGGCCGGGCCGGCGAACGGGCGAAGTTTCCCGCCATCGTCGAGCGTCACGACCCGATCGTCGTGGCCGTAGAACTGGTGCAGGCTCATGACGACCCGGCCGTCCGGCTGGACCGTGAGGTTGCCGGGGCCCTGGTCGAGCTGCGCGACCACTTCCAACAGCGGCGGTGCCTCGGCGTTCCCGGGGCCGGGGCGGGCGTCCTCGGCGCCCGCGCCCGCGCTCTCGGCGCCCGCGCCGTCCGATGGCCGCACCGAGGGACCGCAGGCTACCAGCAATGCCGCGGTAAGCAGCCACCGACAATGTGCGCTTCGCATGGCTCGAAGCCTGGCCGATAGCTCGGTTTAGGGCAACGGATACCCGGGCCAATCGCGACCGTGTTGTCACGCGCAGTCGGTCTGCTAACTTTCTGCGCCCGGAGAGAACCATGGCCAAGCTAAATCAAATCCTAGCCGTAGAAAAAGGCATCAAGACTCGCGTCTACGCCGAAGTCACCGAACTCCACAAGGCCACCCAAAAGCCGGCGTTGATGAACGGGTTCGTCAAGACCTACCAGCGCAAGGACGAGGACGGCGAAAACTACCCGCCGGAGAGCCAGAAGGTTCAATACAGCCACGGCGACGTGGTGGCGCGGCTGAGCGGGGCGCTGGCCGAGCTCTTCGACATCACGGCGACCAAGGACTGGTCCAACTGCGGGACCAAGGCCGACGTTGTCGTCGACGGCGAGGTCATCATCGAAGCGGTGCCGGCCACGTACCTGCTGTTCCTGGAAAAGCAGCTGTCGGATTTGCAGACCTTCGTGCAGAAGATGGCCGAACTCGACTCTGGCTCCGACTGGACGCTAGACCCCAGCACCGAGCTGTACAAGACGGAGCCGACGCAAACCCAGCGGACCAAGAAGGTCCAGCGGGCGATCGTGTTGTACGACGCCACCGAGCACCACCCGGCCCAGACACAGCTGATCACCGAAGACGTAGTGGTTGGCCACTGGACCACGGTGAAAACCTCGGGCGCCATTCCCAAACCCAAGAAGAACGCCATCCTCGGCCGCATCGACAAGCTGATTCAGGCGGTGCGCTACGCACGCGAGCAGGCCAACTCCATCGAGGCCGAAAAGCGAAACGTCGGAAAGAAGGTGCTGGGCTACCTGTTCGACGAATGATTCCCAAAAGGGAGACAAGCTCAATCTGAGACTCAGACTGAACCCAACAGGACACCAGGACGTGGAGGTTCGAGTCCTCCCCGGTGCACCGATTAGGCCCCGGTGGCGGAACTGGTAGACGCAGGCGAAAGCCGTCCGAGGACCTGTCTCAATCTCAAGCTATCTCCCAAGTTCAACACGCCGTGCGTCACCATCTCTTCGTCTAGCGCACCCGATCCAAGATGCGGGTTCGAATCCCGCGGCGAGCGCCAACTCTGTTCGCCTGGTCTAATGGAAAGACGTGGATTCTCAGATCTCACGCGCTAGTTCCTGCCGTTGGTGAAGCGAAACCGGCAACTGTCTTCCGCAAGGTAGATGGCAAGGCCCTGGGGGGACGGCTATTCCCCTCAGGGCCGTTTTGCGCTGACGGCGGGACGGCGCGGTGCCCCGTCGTTTATCGGGTCGGTCGTTGGGCGGTGGCCTTCGGCGACCAGGCCCAGTCGAGCTGAAGGTTGCCGTCGAGAAAGTAGAGCCCGGTCTCGCCATTTTCAGTCGAACCGTTTTCGACCTTGGCGTGCACGTTCTCGGGGGGCTTGATGACCGGGTCGCGGCCCAGGGTAAAGCTCTGCTCGGCCACGATCACCCGGTAGGCTTTGTTGAGCGCGAGGGCGCGCTCGCGAGTCGGCGCCAGCAGCCAGGCGAGGTCTTTGTCGCCGCCGAGGGCCGCGCGGCGGACCTCTTTTTCCTTTACGTCGCCGTTTTCATCGAAGAAGCGCTCGAGCAGCTCGTCGTTGCGTCGAAACTCGTCGCCAGCGCGAACGCGCTTGAAGTAGGTCAGGATCTCGGGCTCAGTGTGCTCGACCTGGGGGCGGTCCTGCATGCCCCGAAGGTCCTGATGGCCCCAACCGGCGGCGCCCGGCAGCTTGCGCGCGAAGGAGAACGCCTGGTCGGTGGTCACACCCAGGGCCGAGTGGCAGCCCATGCAAAAGCGGGTCTCTTCATCGGTCGCCAGCCGGAGGTGGCCGGCTTCGTCCTCGATAAAGCCCTGGAGCTGCCAGCCGAACTCGTTGAGCAAGCCCACCATCGACGAGCCGCGGTACACGGGCAGCTTGCTGTCCTCTTTGGCGTTGATCTCGTGCTCGTAGGCCCACTGAATGCCCCAGCGGTCGAGTTCACGGACCTTCTTCATGTAGCGAAGCTCCTTGAAGCGCCGGGACATGAGCGTCGGCTCGTCGGGGTCGAGGTAGCGAACCGAGTGGTAGAACTCGGTCTGAGCCGGGTAGATGCCGCGTCGAACTTCGTGGTCCGCGGCCCCGCCCACATAGTTCTCGGGCAGGCCGCGCAGGGAGGTGACGCCGGCTTCGAGGGTGCCGTTGCCGTCGAGGTCCAGGCCGATGATCGTCTCGTCGATCGGCTCGATTTCGCGCGTTACCTCGGCGTCGGTGCTGCGCGGGTCGCTGGCGATGGCCGCCTCCAGGATCGAGAGGTTTGCCTTGTAGTGTTCCCGCGACGGGGTGCCGTCGGCCGCGGTTCGAAACTTCGGCGCCAGGCGGATCTGCACGTCGCCGACACCGCCGTTTGTGGGCCAGAAGGCACCAGGAAAGACGTGGTAGCGGATCGCGCGCCAGTCGCTGCCGTCGTTGGCGAAACCGTCCTCGTCAAAGCCGCGGTCGTAGTCGAGATCGGGCAAATAGCCCTGGTAGTCGTCGCCCCGGCGCTTCAGGGCAGCCTGAAGGGGGCGGTAATTGTCCTGCCGGACGTAGGCGAGAATGTCGTCGTCCGAGATGGCGGCGACTTCTGCCGTGCGGTCCTTGAACAGGTTGGCCCAGTGGTTGGTCAGGGCCGTGTCCGAGAACGCGTACTCGAGCTGAAGCTCAAAGTCGCCGAGCGGGTTGTTGCGCCGCGTGCCCGCGTGGCAGACCCAGCACGGGTTCGATTTGCCGGCGGTCTTCGTGTAGCACATCGGCGGAACGCCGGCTTCGTAGTTGCGCGTCTTGCCCTTGTTGGCCAGGGCCGTGGCGAGCGGGTCGTAGGTGCCGTCGGCACTCGGCGCCCCAGGCAGGCCGCCCGCGATGGAGTCGCTCTGCCCCGTCGCTGTGGCTTTTTCCTGGCCGTTTTCGCCGGCCTCCGAAGAACCCGCCGGGCGGGCGCACCCAACGCTCACGAGAGCGATGAGTGCGGCCCCGCCCGCGAATGCGAGACCCAGGCCCGGGGTTGGTCGCTTACCTGCGGTCTTTGTCGCATTCATAGCGGTACAGCCTCTGTATTAGTTGTCCTGCGGGAAGGTCGAGAACACGCGCTCACCCGGGTGCTGGACCTGGAAGAACAGCGTGCCCATGGCCGGAGTGAGGACGGGGCCGGTGGCCTCCGAGTCGCTCGGGCCAGCCACGACGCGGAAGGGAAGCTCCGTGTCGAGGTCGAGGTAGTAGAGGGCGTCGGCTTCGCCGCGCTCGCCGAAGTTGCCGTCGGTACCGAACCACACGCCGCCGTCGGCGTCGATCATCAGGTTGTCCGGGTTGGCGGCGCGGAAGACGGTGTCTTCGTCGGCGATGGTGCCGGTGAAGACGCGCCAGAAGGTGAAGGTGTCCGACGAACCCGGGTCGGCGGCGTTGGCTTCTTCGAGCGCGAAGATCGAGCCGAAGTCGTCGTCGCGCGCCGTCGCCGTCTCGTCGTACGTGGCCGGGTCCCAAACGAGGCCGTCGTCGTCGAGCTGAGTCTGGCCCTGGAAGTTCGTAAACGCGATGTAGAGCCGCGGCGTGCCGCTCGGGTCGAGCGGGTTCCACTCGAGATCCTCGGGGCGGTTGAGCTCGCGGACGCCGACCTTGGCGGCCACGGTGAACAGCGCCTTGCGGGCGGTGTTGTCGTCCGGGAAACCGCCGATGCGGTTGTAGTCCAGGTCGAGGATCGCCTCGCCGACCGTCTTGCCGGCCTCGCCGAGCGCGGTGCCGTTGGGAGCCAGGTCGGTGCTGGTGGTGCTGATTTCAACCCATCGACCATTGCCGCGAGCGGCCTCGGTCGGCTTTGCGCCGCCGTTGATCGAAAAGCCGGTGTCGTTGTCGAGGTCCGCAAAGTGCGCGACGTACAGGCTGCCGTCGTCGAGCAGAGCGCGAATCTGCGCCTTGGTCATGCCGGCCGTGTAGTTCTCCGACGACACGTACTTCCAGATGCGGCCACCGCGGCGGTCGTTGCCGCCGTAAATGACAACCGGCTGGTCGGCGATCAGGGTCCAGTCGGCGCCCGTCACGAAGGTCGCGTTCTCCCAGCGGGCGCGGCCCATGGCGCCGATCTTCTTGTGGCCCACGCCAGCGGTGTTTTTGCCCTCGAACTCGTCGGCGGGCATGCCCACGTCGATCTCGGTGAGGTAGCCGTAGAGCTCGCGGTTGTGGATCTGGTTCGGGTCGCTGTGACGGCCGTAGTCACCGGCGCCGTTGGCGTCGATGCTCAGGGTCACGTTGGCTCCGCCGTCGTAGCCGGCGCCCGGAACGAACTTCTGGCGGCTCCAGCCGGTCTCGAGGTCGCCGTAGTAGCCCTGCACGTTCTCCTCGGCGGTGATGACCGTACCCCAGGGCGTGGTGGCACCGGAGCAGTCGCCGGCAATGCCGGAAGCGACGCCCGTGGGAAGCGGCGTACCGTCGTCAGCCTGGTCGGCCTCGGAGAGGGTGATGCCCGTGATGAGGGACTGCGTGTTGCTGGTCGAGTCGTAGCGGACGGCCGGCGAGCTCAGGTCCACGTGCCACTCGAGGGTGCCCGGGTCCTGCACAATGCGGAACCAGCTGCCGCCGAGCTGCTTTTTGTAGGCCTCGACGTAGGTGTCGATGTCCTCCTGAGCCCAAACGTCGCTCAGGATGTCGTTGGTAAGGTCGCCGGCGAGGCGAAGGAACGTCGCCAGGGTGACGTGCTGACCCGACGGAGCCGAGGTCGTGGTCGGGTCGCTGTTCGAGATGTACTCGTGATTGACCCAGGTGTAACCGGCGAAGTCGCTGGTGTTGAGGTTGTACTGGGGCGCCTGGCCGGCCGTCGGCCCAGCCGCGAAGTCGTAGCCATCGCCGAAGAACGCGGTGTAGTCCGAGTTCGAGCCGAAGCGAGGCGCGTCGGCCGAGCCGTCGAACGTCAGCGGGTCGAGCCAGCTGACGACCGTGTTGGCCTGGAGGCCGCGAATCACGCGCACCGTGTCCGTGCCGGCGTTGGCCAGCGGGAACTGAAGTTTCGCGTTCACCGCGTTCGGGTCGACCTTGTACTCCTCGACCAGCGCCTTGACGTAGTCGGCGACGTTGCTGGTCGGCGCGTCGGCGAAGCGGCCGTCGACGAAGGCAACCGCCACCATGCTGGAGAGAGGAGTATCCGGATCGAGGATGACCGCGTCTTCGCCCGGGGTTCCGGGGGCGCCGGGGGCGCCATCGCTGCCGTCGTTGCCGTTGCTGCCGTCGTTGCCGTCGTTGCCGTTGCTACCATCGTTGCCCGGGGCGCCCGGCTCACCGGGGGCACCGTCGTTGCCGTCGTCCCCGTCCGAGCCGCAGCCGGCGACGGCAAGCGAGCTCGCCAGGAGCGCGATCGCAATCCACTGAGAAAATCGTTTCATCGAAAAACCTCGAGTTAAGTCCGCAAAAGAGGGTTTGCGCGCGCATCTTGTTTTTGCCCGGCGACGCGTTCGGTGTGACTGTGTGAACTCTGTGCGTCGATGTCGTCGTGCTGCCCGACCGAGTTGACTCTTGCGGCTAGAACGTTCACGACCCTTCGGTTTCGCCGACAAGTGGGCGCGATCCGTGGTGCGTTTGCCGCGTTTCAGGATCTTGTCGTGACCGAAAGAACATTTCGTGCGGACGACGCGAACCTTGTCATCATTAATGGATGAGGTTTGCTGTGCTGGCGTTGACGTTCGGAACGCTAGCCGGCTGCGCCGGGCCTACCTATTTGGGGCGATGGGCCCAGTTCGAGTCCCACGACGCGGTTCGCAGCCTCCCGACCATCTCCCGCATCGACGCGCGCGAGGCCGGTGGGCGAACGTCCATGGTTCTTCGCGGACGAGTCTCGAGCGAGCGCGCTCAGCACCTAACGGACATGGCCATGCGTGTGTACGCCGACGTCAACCGCCGGTTCATCGGCGGTTCGTCGGTGCTTCCCCGTCCTCCGGTGGACGTATGCATCTTCGACACCATGGTCGAGTACAAGCGCTTCGTTCGGCGCGTCTACGGCGATGAAGTCCACTTCGACTATGGCTTCTACATGGGCAAGGACCGCCTGTTGGTGGTCAACCTGGAAGTCAGCGACGCGAACCTGCGCCACGAGCTCGTGCACCCGCTTCTCACCGACGACTATCCGAACATCCCGCAGTGGCTCAACGAGGGCATTGCGTCGCTGTACGGCGCCGCTCGTTTCGAGGGCGGCGCCTTTCGCTTCATACACAGCCACCGCCTGTTCCACCTGCGCGAAGCCATGCGGCAGGCCGTCATGCCGAGCCTCGACCAGCTAGCGCATTCGTCGCGCCGGGATGTTTTCGGCCGGATCTGGTGGGCGTACTACGCGGCCAGCCGATACGTGCTTCTGTACCTGGAAGACCGGGGCACTCTGGACCGGTTTTACTGGGAGATGCGCCGCGAACAGTCGCCGGGCAGGCACCTGGCGCTGCTGCGCCGCTACGTGAACGACCGCGCGTTTCGCAAGTGGGCGCGCGGACTTCGGTATCACCGGCGGGCCTTCGGGCGGTAAGTTGGGGCGCAGCGCTGGTCGCGCCTTGACTCTTTTGTAGACGTCGCTTTGGTCGAGGGTGGGCCTTGTGGAGGGTGGGCTTTGTCGAGCGTGGGGCCTGTCGAGGTGGGCTTTGTCGAGCGTGGTGTTTGTCGAAGGGCGGTTGTGGGGAAGGACGTGTTGGCCTGTCGGGGCTACGCGATGGGGGCTGCCCGTGCTCAGGCATACGGTCCGCTGATCGCTGGGCGTGGGGCGCGGGGCTTCGTGCCGAGCATGAACCTTTTCGCGTGCGGTCCGAACTGCGCGCGGGCAGCCCCCATCGCTTCGCCCCTTTGCCTTGCGCGGGGTGTTGGCGCGGCGCCCCTGGAAATTGGGGATTGCTGGTTGTTGGCGCGGCGCCCCTGGGGAGTGGGGATTGCTGGCGGTGCCGGCCCGTGGGCCGGCAGTTTGTTGTTAGTGGTGGGCGGCGGCGGAGGGCATCGAGCAGCCTGAAGGTTGGCGTGTGGCGCCGGGCGGCGCGATTGCGACGTGTGGTCGTTTGCTCTGGGGGCGGAGTCGGATTCGGGGTCGGGGTCGGGGTCGGACTCGGACTCGGACTCGGACTCGGGCTCGGACTCGGGGGCGGACGCGGTTTCGGTGTCGGGGCGGTCTGGGGGCCGGGGCGGGGTTGGGGAGGAGAACTGGGGGGCGGGGGGCGGTTGTTTGGTTTGTGGGCGTCGTACACTGGCGGCGGTGAGCGAGGTGCGGCGCAGCTGGATCGCGGTGGGCGTGGCCGCGGTGTTATGGCTGGGGCTCTGGCTGATTGGCGCGGTAGTGCGGGATGCGCCTCTGGATCGGCTGGCGGCCGAGGGCAACGGTGTTTATCGCGGCAGCTGGCATTTTCCGCGCGGCGGGCCCTACATCCTCGGCGTGCAGGGCGGGCCGCAGGCGCGTCTGGCGGTGGATGGTGTGTCGCTGGAGCTGCGGCCCTGGCGGGGGCAAACCGACGTTCGCGTTGCGCGCAAGGTGTTCGCGCCCGGCGTCTACTCGGTCGCGGTCGAGGCACCGGCGGGCAGCCGCCTCGTCTGGCATCCGCCCGGGCGCCGGGGGCCGCCCGAGTACGTGCCGCCGTCGTCGCTGTCCCCCGAGCCGCCTGGCCGGGCGGCGTTTGATCGCCCTGGCGCCTATCTGGCCGACGCGCTCGTGGCCACGGCGATGCTTGCCGTGGCCCTCGCATTGCTGGTGTTTTTGGCCCGCAAGCCGCTGCGTCGCGCCGACCGCGGGCTCGTCGCCGCCGCGCTCACGGTGTTCCTGGTGGCGCTCTTGGTGCGCCTGTTCGACCTCGGCGGCGCCGGTCAAACCTGGGATGAGGACGTTAACTGGTCGGCCGGTCGCAACTACGTCCTCAACTGGCTCACCGGCGACTTCGATCAGCGGTCGTGGATCTGGAACTACGAGCACCCGCCGATTTCGAAGTACCTGGCTGGTCTGGGCGCGCTGTGGACCGACGGCTACGGGCCCGCTCGCGCGCTGTCGGCCACGGCGCTGGCCGCCGCGTGCGCCCTGGTGGTGCCCATCGGGCGTCGGCTTTTTTCGCTGCGCGTCGGCGCCCTGGCCGGCGGCCTTGCCGCGCTTTCGCCGCACCTCATCGCCCACGGCAAAGTGGTGGGCCACGAGGCTCCGGCCGTCTTGTTGTGGACCGCGGCCGTGTGGCTGTGCCTTGGCGCCTACGACGCGCCGGGAGAAGCCACCGGCGCCGGGCCCACGCGTGGCCGCCTGGCCGGGCGCTTTGCCGCGATCGGTCTCGTCGTCGGGCTGGCCTTTTGGTCCCGGTTTGCCAACGGGCTGCTGGCTCCCCTGGTCGGCGGCATCTTGCTCGCCCGCGCGCCCCATCGTCGGCGCGGCGAGGCGGTCGCGCTAGGCCTGGTCGTGATTGCCGGCGGCGCGGTCGCGTTGGGGGTCGCGGCCTGGCCAAGGCTCTGGGAGACGCCGTTCGATCACCTGGTCGAGGCCTGGGCGCGCCTGTCCAAGCCCCACGATCCCGAGCCGTACCTGGGCACCGTCACCAATCGGCCCCCCTGGCACTATTTCTGGGTGTACATCGTCGCGGCGACGCCGCTCGGCGTCTGGCTCGGCTGTGCGCTTGCGCCCTGGGGGCGGCCACGGCGCGCACGGTCGTGGTTGGTGCTGTTTTTGTGGTTTGCCGCGCCCTTCGGCGTCATGGCGTCGCCGGTGCGTCAGGATGGGGTTCGCTACGTGCTGCCGGCGCTCATCCCTGTCGCGCTCGCTTCCGCGGTTGGGTTCGACGCCGCGATGACGCGGCTGCAGCGATGGCGGCCGCGGGCCGCGTATGCGGTTCCGGCTGCCCTGGCCTTGTACTTCGCGGCTACGACCGTCGCCGCGCATCCGCACTACCTCGACTACTACGGCGAGCACGCCGGCGGCACCGCGGGCGCCTTCGAGCGGCGGTGGTTCGAGACGGGCTGGTGGGGCCAGGGCATCGGCGACGCCATGGTCTTTCTCAACGAGCAAGCTGCCCCCGGCGCGGTGGTCGACAAGCGCCGCTTGCACCCGGCGCACCTCGCGTGGATGCGACACGACCTGTGGGCGCCGCAGGTGCGGGGCGGCCCGTTTCCGTCGCCCGATGCCGAGTGGCTGGTCGTCAACCAGTGGCCGTTCTCCTCGCCCGACGACTGGTCGTTGGTCTACGAGGTGACTGCCGGTGGCGCGCCGCTGGTTCGCGTGTACAGGCGCGCGCGCTAGGCACCTCGGCTTCACTTGCTCGTCGCCCGGTAGACGCCGCTCCACCGTTTTGGGGGCGGCGTCACCAGGTAGCCGTTGACCCGGTCGAGCATCAGGGCTGCGGCCGTGTCTTCGGGCCGGTCGGCAAGAACGGCCTCGAAGGCGCTGCTGGCAACTCCCCAATCCCGGGCGAGGTACGCCTCGAAACCGCCCTCGTACCTGGCGATGCGGGCGAGGGTCGCGTCGTCGACCTGGCCGGCGTAGCCGACGAGCTCGTGTATGACCAGGCCTTGCGCCTTGCCCTTCACCGCCACGCGGTCGAGCGTGCGCGTCACGAACTGGTCCCGAGTGGCCCGGTAGGTGGCGTCGCCCATGATGATTTCGGTGCCGTAGAGCTTGTTGATGCCTTCGAGGCGCGACGCAAGGTTCATCGCATCGCCGATGGCCGTGTAGTCCAGGCGTCGTTCGCAGCCAAAATTGCCGACCATGACGTCGCCGGTGTTCAGACCGATACGGGCGTGAACGCCGGGCAATCCCTGGCCCGCGAAGCGCTCGCGGAGCTCGCGCAGGGCCTGCTGGCAGGCCAGGGCGGTGCGGCACGCGGTGGCCGCGTGGTCGGGGTTGTCTTCCGGGGCGTTCCAGAACGCGACGATGGCGTCGCCGATGTACTTGTCGACGGTTCCGCCGGCCTTGAGCATCTCGCGCGTCATCGCGTCGAGATACTGGGACAGCATCGACACGAGCTGATCCGAGTCGAGCTGCTCGCTCAGCGACGTGAAGCCAGCGATGTCGGAAAAGTACATCGTGATCTCGCGCCGCTGCCCGCCGAGCTCGGCAACCTGGCCGGAGGTGATGATCGACCGCACCAGGTCGGCGGGCACGTACTTGCGAAACGAGCGCAGCCCGGTCTTCATTTCTTCGACGGCGTGGGACAGTTGGTCGAGCTCGCGAATTTGGGTCGTCGGCAGTGCTTCGCCGTCGAGGCGCAGGTCGGCGATCGCCGCCGTTTCGCGCACGACGCGTCCCAGCGGCGCGGACACGCGCGAGGCGATCAACAGCGCCAGCAGCACGGCGACCACCACGCCCGCCAGGCCGACAACGGCGGTCGTGCGCATGGTTTTGTGCACGCCGCCCAGGATTTCCTGCTCCGGGATGAGCGTGCACAAAACCCAGGCCGGGTCGCCCGTTTCGCCGATGCGCAGGAAATCCCCGAGATAGGTCGTGCCGTCGGCCTCGAGGTTGACTCGCGTTACGTCGCCGAAATCCGGCGTGCCCTCGATTTGCGCCATCAGCGACCGAACGCGGCCGTCGTCGACATCGTCGGCCGATAGCGCTTCGCGCTCGCCCTCCTGGCCGGTGGGGCGCGTGAGGGCCAGGCGCGCTTGCGGGTCTTCGGCGACCGCATCTGGGTGGGCAAGCACGCGCCGGCTGCCGTCTCGCCGCAGCTCGACGATGAACGCGAAGCCCTCCTTGCCGATGGCCTCGCGGCGCAGGTACTGGGAAAGGCCTATCATGTCGAAGTCGGCCGTAAGCACACCGACCAGGGAGCCGTCGCGCATCACCGGAGTCGCTCGCGTCACCCCCGGGATGTCGCGCAAGAAGATATACGAGTCGGTCCAGAGCGGCTCGCCAGCCTCGGCGGCCCACCTGTAGTACGGCCGCTCGAACGGCGGGGTTCGCGGGTCGGCCGGCGTCTCGCGGTAATCGTCGCGCCCGCCTTCGGCAAGGGCGTCGTATTCGAACGAAGTTCGGGTGCCGCCGGCCTGGGGCACCAGCTTGACCACGCGAAATCGCCCGTCGGGGGTGTGCTGCACGTGCACGTAGGCGCCGGTCGCGAGCCCGACAGACAGGTACGAAAGCGACGGGTTCGCGCGCATCGCTTCGAGAAAGTAGGCTTCGAGAGCGTCCAGGTCGTCGGGTTCGAAGGTGCCGCGCTCGATGAGGGAGTGGGCCACCTGGCTTTCGGACTCGGCCACGGCCAGGGCGCGCAGCAGGTGCTGCTCGATACGGCGCGATGCCTCGCCCAGGACCTTGTCCCCCAGGTCGTCGGCGACGTAGCGGGCGTTGACGTACGCCGCGGTCCCGACGGTGGCCACGCCGACCCCCAGGACCCCCACCAGCACCAGCGTGAGCACCGAGCGGAACCTCACATTCGCAAGCATACCGGAATACCGCGGGCCGGCCGGGTGTTGTCCGCCCAATGCCCGATGTCCAGACCACGTCCGGCCGGATTCGGGTCGCGTTGCGACGGATGGCGCTAACGGTGCTCGCGCTGTACCTGGGAATTGCCGCGTGGATGGTCGTGGAGGCCCGCTCCCAGGCCCACGAGCCCGGCGACGTGGTTCTGATTCTGGGCGCCGCGGTTCACGATGACCGGCCGTCCCAGGTGCTGCAGCGGCGCATCGATCGGGCGGCCGCCTACATGGTCGAGCACCCGGCGGTGTCCGCGGTCGCCTGCGGAGGCCGCAGTCCGGGCGACCGATTGTCCGAGGCCGAGGTCATTCGCAACGAGCTCGTGCGCCGGGGCGTCGCGGGCCACCGCATCGACCTGGAGATGCGATCGACGAGCACCGCCGAGAACCTGCGATTCGCCCTGCCGCTGGTGCGCGCCCGGCTGGGCGCCGAGTCGGGGCGCGTGCTCATCGCCACGAGCAACTTTCACCTCGCCCGGGCCAAGCTGCTGGCGCGCGCGCTCGGGCTCGATGCCTACGGCCTGCCGGCGGCGACGCCCCTGCGACTGCTTCCCTGGGCCAGCACTCGCGAAGTGCTCGCCATCGTTAAGGCGCTGGCCGTCGATTTGGCGGCCAACGCGCGCGCACGCTAGCGGTTGCGGCGCAGGCGGCGCTGCCGGGCCCGCCGCTTTGCCTTGCGCTTTGCCTCGCGCTGTTTTTGGGCTTTGCGCGCGGCCGCGAGCTTTTGCGCATTGGGCGGCGTGCCGGCCAGGGTGGTGCGTTTCTTTTCGCCGTCGGTGGCGCTGCGCGTGCCGCCACCGGCTCGCTGCAGGCCGTCGCGGTGATGCACTTGCTCGTGCAGGGCAATGGCGAACGGTTCGGCCGCAGGAGCGCCGCCGCCGAGGTCCGCGAACAACCGATCGCCCACTCGATGCAGCGGTGTCGGCTGCGCGGTCGGTACCGCTTTGGAAAAGCTGACGAACTCGTCGAGCGCGTAGTCGGCAAATGGCCCGTAGAGCGGCTGGGGCATGGCGTGGCGCGCGGGCAGGGTGTCGTCGCCCAGGGTCCACGCGGCGCTGTTGTTGGCGTACACCGGGACGAGCTCGACGGCCGCGAGGCGCGCACCCTGGAACTCGACGCGGCCGATCATCGAGTACAGGCGGGCCCCGGTTTCGAAGTGGCGACGCGTCTTCGACCCGAAGGAGAAGTTGCCCAGGTTGTAGAAAATGAACCCGTCGCCGTAGCGCTCGACGCCCTGAACGACGTGGGCGTGGTGCGCGACCACCAGGTCGGCCCCGGCGTCGATGAATCCGTGAAACCGGTCGACCGTGGCCGCGCTGGGCGTGTGCACGTACTCGGGACCGAAGTGAACCGACACCATGACGACATCGTGGCTGGCGGCGGCCGCGGAGATTCGCTCGAGCAGATCGGGCGCGTGCAGGCTACCGACGCGGGTGGCGGGGCCGCCGTTGGCCAGGGCGATCATCGCCAGGCGAACGCCTTTGCCCGGCACCTCGACGGTGACCGGGGCTCCGGCTTCGGCCTGGTCGGCGCCAACGCCAGCCCACCAGATCGGCCGTTCGGCCGCCGTCGTTTCGCGCATGAGCGCCAGGGTGTCGTCGATGCCCTGCCCGCCGGCGTCGAGGGCGTGGTTGTTGGCCAGGGAAAACAGGTTGAACGGGCCGCCGTCGACGGCGTAGGCCAGCCGCCGGGGGTGGCACGTGATGGGGTAGGTCTTTTTGATGACCGCCCGGGCGGTGGTGAACGGGCACTCGAGGTTGGCGAAGTTCAGGTCGCCGCCCGAGAGAATGGGCCGAACCAGCGCAAAGAGGTCCGGCCCGGCGGCGTCGATATCTTTGATGCCGCCCCAGCCGTCCGGCCAGGCCACGTCGCCGACCACGTTGAGCACCCAGCGCGCGTTGCTCGCGTGGCGCCCGGGCGTCCGAGCCGACGACGCGGCGGTCGTGCCCTGGGCCGGCAAAACCTTCGCCGCCTGATCGCCGCCGGGGGGGCGTGCGTCATCCGCGCTCGCGGAGCTGGCGAGAGCGCAGCACGCAAGGAGCCAGGGGACGAGCGTACGCCGAAGACTCCGCATATCACCGGTGGTATCGCGGTACGGGCGCTACCGCAAGGTAGCGCCTGTCGGGCCGTGTCCTACTCGAGCTTGTCTCGCCGAAGGCCGCGCGCGTTCCACGTTTTGGTGCAGATCGGGACCGGCTTCTTCGTCGAGCCGCGAAAGTACTCGGCTACCAGCACCATTTGCAGAACGCCGTCCTCGACCTTGCCCGCGGCGGAGAACTTGCCGAGCACGCCGGCGATGCCGGTGCCGCCCAGCTTGGCCTTCACGTTGAACTTGCCGTGCCTCGGCATGCGGCCGAACATCGTCGCGACCAGCGGCACCTGCATCGTTAGCTGCTTGCCCTGCTTGCCCAGGTTGACCACGCCGGTGCGCAGGTTCATCCCGGTGTTTTCGCAGTTGTTGGCGATCTCGTTGAACTTGACCTCGTAGTCGCCGGCCAGTTCGCCGGCGCCACCACCTCGCTTGCCGCGGTTTTGGGCCAGGGCAGGGGCGGCCACGGCGAGCGCCACCGCGATAGCCAGGCAAGTTGTCGTGAGTCGGTTCATGAAGCGCCTACCGAGGTGAGACCCCGGTCACTGGGTCGAAATTCATTGTCGCATCGGCCGGCTCGGACGCGCAAAGCCCCCTGGGATTTGCCAGGGGTTACCGGACCTTACCGCGGCCGGGGCGTCGCTTGCGCGCGCGCCTGCGGGGCATCCCGGTAGATGTGCAGCACTTTCGCGCTGCGCACCTGGTCGTTTTCGCGCGCCACCACGGTGATGGTGTTGTCGCCGGGCCACAGCGGGATTTCATGGGAAAACGACATCTTGTCCGGCCGCTTGGCGCCTCGGTTCGAGCGGTAGAAGACCTTCTTGTTGTCGACCTTGGCGTCGCGGTTCGACACGAAGGCGTAGACGTCCTCGATGCGGGTGTCGTCGCTGGCCGTACCCCGGAGCTTGAACACCGGGTCCCTGGTTTCCAGGCGCCGGGTCTCGATGGCCAGGGTCGGCGGCGTCACCTGCCACTGCTGTTCGACGGCTCGGGCGTTCGCTTTCGCCGACCCGGCGCTGCGCACGGCGCTGGCCGAAACGAACGCCGGCGCGCCGTCGTAGCTCACCTGTACGAACCCCTTGTGTCGCCCGGTGGCGGTGAGCACCGTGCCGCGCGGAGCCAGGGCGATGACCGACGAATCGGGGGCGGCGCCGTCGCGAATCTCGGTGCGGCCGCGCGAGATGAAGCGCACGCTGCCCTTTTCTCGGGCGGGACCCGCCGACGGAGGCGACACGTTGTAGCGAATCTTGTCGGACACGGTCTCGCGCATCACCGGGTCGTACACGGTGAGCTCGAGGATGACCTCGTTGCGGTCGAAGCCACGGGTCGGTTCGAACGCGAACTCGAAGGTTTTGCTGGCTCCAGGCTTGAGGCCCTCGTCGACCTGGAAGCGGCCCTTCTTGATGATCAGGCTGTCGAGGTCGCCGCCCGATTTGTTGGTCAACAGCGCCGTGAGCTCGCGAGCCTTGCCGTCGCCGGTGTTTTTGACCTCGACCTGCAGGCGCAGGTGCTCGCCCTTTTGAATGAGACCGTCGCCGTTGCCGTCGTCGACCAGGCGGTAGCGGTAGGCGAACATCGGCGGTTTATCGGCCTGAATCTCGAGCCGGGCCACGGGCTTGTTCGCCGGCGCTTTGAGCGCCTCGCTGAGGCTGAAGGCGATGCGATCGACCCGATCGGGCATGTCGGACGGCACCTTGACCTTGGCCGAGAAGCTGCGGGTCTTGCCGGGCTCGACCTTGCCGAAGACCAGCTCGAGCTCGTCGATGAGTCGGTTGGACGTGCTGGCCTCAGCCAGGACTCGGTACGCGGGGCCGCTGCCTTTGTTGGTGACCGAGCCGGTGACCGTGATGGTCTGGCCCGCCGTGATCTTGTTGCCGCTCAGCGGCGCGCCGTTTTCGTCGGTCAGGGAGATCGTCCCCTCGAGCTTGGCGTTCGACGCGGCGGTGCCGGCGGGCGGCGCCGACCAGTCGATGCCGAGGGCCCCGAGAGATGAGACCACCCGGGACTCTTGCTCTTTGCCGCGAGCGTCGAAGTACGATTCCGCGCCGGTAAGGATCTTGGTGCGCCGGGGGCTCTTGGCCTGGGCGAGCAGGTCGCGGGCGAACTTGATCTCGAAGTCTTCGACGATTTCGTCGGTGTCGACGGGCTCTTCCTCGCCGGACTCGTCGCCGTCCTCGGCGTCCGCTGCGCCGGCCGGCCGCTCGTACAGGTAGCGCAGGGTTTCGACGGGCCGCGGCCCGGCCTTGGCGTGCTTGGAGGTCAGGGCCGACTCGAGGTCCTTTTCCTTGAAGGTGTGCTTGGTGCGCAGCAGGCGAATGCGGTCGTTGGCGTTCTCGAGCTTGTCGGGGACGTACATGCGTACCAGGCTGATGTCCGGCTGAATGCCGACCGATTGGATCGACAGGTCGCCGGGCGTCAGGTACTCGGCGATGGTGAGCTTGAGCTTCGACGCGTCTTCTTTGTTGTCGTAGAGGATTTGCACCGAGCCTTTGCCGAAGGTCGAGTCGCCGATGACGACGGCCCGGTCGAGGTTCTTGAGGGCGCCGGCGACAATTTCGGACGCCGAAGCCGACGAGCCGTTGACCAGGACGGCAACCGGAGCGACCCGCTCGGTGCCCTTTTTGCGGGCCCTGCGGGCGTCGCGCTGGCGCCCGCCCACGGTGGTCACGATGGTGCCCCGGTCCACGAACAGGTCGGCGACCTGGATGGCCTGCTCCAGCAGGCCACCCGGGTTCCAGCGCAGGTCCACCACCCAGGCGGTGGCTCCCTGGTTGGCCAGGTCGCGCATGTGGCGCTTGACGTCGCGGGCGGTCGTGCTGGAGAACTGGGTGAGCTTGAGGTAGCCGACCTTCTTGTCGAGCATCTTGCTCTGCACCGACGACACGGCGATCTGGCCCCGGGTGATTTCGAACTCGAGCAGCTGGTCTTTGCCCTTGCGCTCGACCTTGATCATCACCGGGGTGCCGACCTTGCCGCGCATGCGCTGAACCGCCTGGTTGAGCGTGAGATGTTCGGTCGGCTCGCCGTTGATCATTACGATGTGGTCGCCCGACTCGACGCCGGCGCGAATGGCCGGGGTGTCGGGCATGGGCCGCACGACCGTGAGTTTGTTGTCGATCATGCGAATCACGATGCCCAGGCCGCCAAAGCCGCCAGAGGTCGAGATATCCATCTCCCGGGCCGCCTCGGGGTCGAGCAGGACCGAGTGCGGGTCCAGGGTGCTCAGCATGCCGTTGACCGCTGCGTATTCGACCGCCGCGAGGTCGGCACCGGGGTTCATGTTCGCCTGGATGAAACCAAAGATTCGCTTGAGCCGGCTGGAAAGGCGCCACGGCGAGTCGACGTCGTCGGTGGCGAAGGTGCGCCGCTTGTCGTTGACCACCACGACCACTTCGTTGCGCTCGGGGTAGGGCTCAACCAGCACTTCGGGCACGTTGAACTGGACCGAATCGAGCGATTCGTACAGCATGCGCTGGGGGTCGATTCGCTCGGGATCGACGTAGGAGTCCCGGATTCGGACCAGGGCCAGGTTGAAGATCTTGAGCTTGGTGAGATTGTGTTTCGGCGCCACGCTCGAGGCGGGCGCCCCCGGGGCGGCCCGGACTTCCTTATCGCCGAACGAGATGGCCAGGCCTTCGGGGGTCTCTCGGTAGACGGTGAGTACCAGGGCGGCCAGCGCCGCGGTTCCGATGAGTATCCCGTTCCAGCGCCTGCGCATCGCTTCTCAGTATAGACGCGAGGGTGCGCCCGGGCTACGACGATGACGGGGGCGGGCCAGACGGGGCCGGAAGCGACGGTTTGGCACAGCTGTTCCGGCTCGTTGGCCCCGCTGATTGACGCGTGGGAATCAGTGTGTATGTTCCGCCCGTGAACGAACACGTCCTTCGTCCGTCAGATGCGTTCGCCCCTCGCCACATCGGGCCGAGTGAGTCCGAAGTGGCCGATATGCTGCGGGTACTCGGCTACCAATCGCTCGACGCCCTCGTCGATGCCGCGGTTCCGCCGAGCATTCGCAAAGAGGGCGGCCTGGCCCTGGGAGAGGGCCTGGGGGAGCGGGCCGCTCTCGCAGCGCTGCGCGAACTCGCCGACAAGAACGACGTTTGGCGGTCTTACATTGGGACCGGCTATTACGGAACCATCACGCCGCCGGTGGTCCAGCGCAACATCCTGGAGAATCCCGGCTGGTACACGCAGTACACCCCGTACCAGGCCGAGATCGCGCAGGGCCGACTCGAGGTTCTGCTCGCCTTTCAGACCATGATCGGCGACCTGACGGGCCTGCCCATGTCGAACGCCAGCCTGCTCGACGAAGCCACGGCGGCGGCCGAGGCCATGGCCATGTGCCACCGGGTCGCGCGCGGCAAAAAGAACACCTTCTTCGTCGCCGACCACTGCCACCCGCAGACCATCGCCGTGGTCGAGACCCGAGCCGAGCCCCTGGGCATCGAGCTGCGCGTGGGCTCGCTGGACGAGCTCGACGAGCTTCTCGCCGCCGGAGACGTGTGCGGCGCCCTGGTCCAGTACCCGACCACCGACGGGGTCGTGCGCGATTTTGCCGCCCTGGCCGACACGCTGCACGCGAACAAGGCGCTGCTGGTCGTTGCCACCGACCTGCTGGCCCTGACGCTGTTGCGCGCTCCCGGCGAGTTTGGCGCGGACATCGCCGTTGGCTCCAGCCAGCGGTTCGGCGTGCCCATGGGGTACGGAGGCCCGCACGCCGGGTTTCTCGCCACGTCCGAAGACTACAAGCGCCAGGTTCCCGGGCGTCTCATCGGGGTCTCGAAAGACGCCCGCGGCAAACAGGCCTACCGCCTGGCCCTGCAGACCCGCGAGCAGCACATTCGCCGGGACCGCGCGACCAGCAACATCTGCACGGCCCAGGTCCTGCTGGCCATCATGGCCGCCCTCTACGCCGTGTACCACGGGCCTGCGGGCATTCGGCGCATTGCCGAGCGCGTGCGCGGCTGGGCGCTCGTGTTCGCCGCCGGCCTGGGGAAGCTCGGCTACGAGGTCGGTGACGACGTATTCTTCGACACGGTTCGGGTGCCGATGGACGGCGCGCGGGCCGAGGTGGTCGCCGGGGCGCTGGCCGCCCGCCGGATCAACGCGCGCGGCTACGACGGAGAGTCCATGGGGATTGCCGTCGACGAGACCACGGGCCGCGGCGACATCGCGGACCTGCTCGAGGCCTTCAACGGCGGCGAGGCCCTGCCGTTCGACCTCGACGAGCTCATTGCGGCGGCCGACGGCGCCGTGCCCGAGGTGTTCTCGCGCACCAGCGAGTATCTGACCCACGAGATCTTCAACAGCTATCACGCCGAGCACGAGTTTCTCCGCTACGTGCACCGGCTGCAGAGCCGCGACCTGTCGCTCACGACCTCGATGATTCCGCTCGGGTCGTGCACCATGAAGCTCAACGCCACGTCGGAGATGGTGCCGGTCACCTGGCCCGAGTTCGGCGGACTGCACCCGTTTGCTCCCGACGACCAGGCGGCTGGCTACCGCGAGATGATAGGTCAGCTCGAGGATTGGCTGGCCGAGGTAACCGGCTTTGCCGCGGTGTCGATGCAGCCCAACGCCGGTGCGCAGGGCGAGTACGCCGGCCTGCTGGTGATCCGCGCGTATCAAAACGCACGCGGCCAGTCGGCGCGCAACGTGTGCCTGATCCCGACGTCGGCCCACGGCACCAACCCGGCGAGCGCCATCATGTGTGGCTTTCAGGTGGTGCCGGTGGCCTGCGACGACAAGGGCAACATCGACGTCGCCGACTTGACGGCCAAGGCCGACAAGCACAAGGACGAGCTCGCCGCGCTCATGGTGACGTATCCGTCCACCCACGGCGTCTTCGAAACGACGATCCGCGAGATCTGCGAGGTCGTGCACGGACGCGGCGGGCAGGTGTATCTCGACGGCGCCAACATGAACGCCCAGGTCGGCCTGTGCCGCCCCGGCGACTACGGTGCCGACGTCTGTCACCTGAACCTGCACAAGACGTTCTGCATTCCTCACGGCGGCGGCGGCCCGGGCATGGGCCCCATCGGCGTTGCCGAGCACCTCGCGCCCTACCTGCCCGGCCACCCCCTGTCGGACGTGGGCGGCGACGAAGCCATCGGGCCCGTGTCGGCGGCGCCCTACGGCAGTCCGTCGATTCTGCCCATCTCGTGGATGTACATCGCAATGATGGGCAACGAGGGGCTCACCCGCGCCAGCGCGATCGCCATTCTCAACGCCAACTACATGGCCAAGCGACTGTCGAATTCGTTCGACGTTCTGTACACCGCCGAGAACGGCACCAGCGCTCACGAGTTCGTCATCGACTGCCGGCCGTTCAAAAAAACCGCCGGCGTGAGCGTCGAGGACATCGCCAAGCGGCTCATGGACTTCGGCTATCATGCGCCGACCATGTCGTGGCCGGTGCCGGGCACGCTGATGATCGAGCCGACCGAGAGCGAGTCCAAGGCCGAGCTCGATCGCTTTTGCGACGCGCTCATCGCCATTCGCGACGAGATTCGCGCCATCGAGACCGGCGCCGTGCCCGGCGACGACAACCCGCTGGTCAACGCGCCGCACACCGCCGAGATGGTTACGTCGACCGAGTGGAACCACGCCTACACCCGGGAGCAGGCGGCGTATCCCGATCGGCGCCTGCGCGAGCACAAGTTCTGGCCGCCCGTCGCGCGCATCGACAACGCCTTCGGCGACCGCAACTTCGTGTGCAGCTGTCCTCCCATGGAAAGCTACGGCGAGGACTGACGAGCGCCGCCGTCACGGCCCCGCGGTCGGCGTTCGCCGGCCCGGGCCCGCCGGCTCAGCGCCAGCTGCAACCGATCTGCCCGAGGCACGAGTTGCGGTCGCGAAACCCGAAGCAGCTGCGCGGATCCCCTTCGCACGTTGAGCCCCACCGGCAATCGAAGAAGCTGTCCTGGCAGTCGGATTGGTTCGTCTCGAGGTCGCAAATGTTGCTGCGCGGGGCGAAGCAGGTGCTCTGATCCTCTTCCCACTTGCAGAAGGGCTCGAAGCCATCCTCGCAGGTAGCTTCTGTGCTGCGCGCGAAACACGTGTCGCGTTCGGGTTCGAAGCAGCCTTGCCGCCACGAGCATCCGTCAGCGTTGGCGCAGAACGTTTCGGTGAGCTGGTTGCACTCGAGCGGTAAGCCAGAGCAGGTGCCGTCGGTGTCGTTACCCCCGCCTCCGCCACCGTTCGCGGCGCGGCTTTCTCGCGGGTCGTCGTAGCTCGACAGCTCGTCGCATCCGGCGCCGAGGAGCGCCAACGAGAGAATCAGGATCGAAGTTCGCCGCATGAGAAAATCTCCGCCCGGCATCAGAAACGCAGGCCAATCGCGATTGGCTCGAACCAGAACGTCGGGCCGCTCAACGTTCGAAAGCCCGTGCTCAACGTCAGGTTTCCAACCGTGAAGCTGGCCCAGGCCCGGGCGTGGGCGAGGATCAGGGCGCTTTCGCTGGTACCATCGTCGTCGACGGTGCTCAGGTAGATCCCTGGCGCCCAGGTGGCGCCGAGATCGAAGTTTTCGCTGACGCGGATGAATCCACCAATTTCGGCCGAGCCGTACATGTGCCGGAACGAGAGGTCGGCGTCCATTTCCGAGGTGATCGAAGCTATGCCCAGGGACGCTCCGAGGATCGGCACGAACTTGCCGGGCTGGAAGTCACGTTCGCGCGACAGCTCGACCGCCGCGCCGAAGAATCCGCCGCCCCCGGTCGAGCCGGTGTCCGGGTTCATCCGCACGTTGTAGCCGCCCCAGATTCGCACCGGCTGGCTGCTACGGGGATTCGTTACTGGTTCCGGGGCATCGTCGAACTCTTCTCGGTCGTCGACTTGTCGCGGCCGGGCACTGCTGCGGCGGCGCGCGAAGTCGACGAACGACGATTGCTGAACGATCGCTGGATCTCGTCGATACGCGATCTTCGACAGCCGAATGGCTTCCCGCTCCATACGCCCCGCCAGTTCAAGCGACTCTCGGGCCGAGAGGCGGTTTTCGCCAATCTGCTCGACGTCGCCGTAGCGCAGGAACAAAGACGCGTTCCACAGGTTTCCAGCGATGAAGGCCAACAAGCCCGGGTCCTCGACGCCGGCGCTGATTCGGTCGAGGCTGCGCCGCAGATTGTCGCCTCGCAGTCCGTCCTTCAGATCGCTCGCGTCCTGCAGGCTGCGCAGGGCCCCCGTTTGGACGAGTTCGTCGACGACGACGGCACTTTTGCGCTGGGCCTCCGAAGGGCCGGCGAACGCGCCCGATGCCAGGGTTGCTTCGGCGCGCGCGACCGCGTCAGCGAGTTCGGCCAGGGGCACCGCATAGCCGATGCCCTGGGCACCTGCCCCCATTCGTGCGCGGGCGACGACCATGCCTACGACCTGGTCGTTGGTGTCCAGCAGAGGCCCACCCGAGTTGCCCGGGTTGATGTCCATGTCGATCTGGAGAGTGCCGTCGTCGAGGCTGCCGGCGATAATCCCCCGCGCCGATTGGGCAAACTTCCGCGTGGCGTCCAGCGGGTATCCGACCGCGAATACCGTCGACCGCACGCGCAGGGTTGCGTTGTCGGGGGCGAGCCGCAGCGGCGCGAGGGTATCTTCAATCGACAGAATCGCGATGTCGGACTCGTTGCTCTTGTAAACCACCCGGGCGGCGCCAAAGCCGGCATCACCGGGGCGGCGAACAACTACGTGAATCGCGTCCTCGACTACGTGTCGCGCGGTTGCCACCAGCCTTCCCGAGCCGACGGCAAACCCGGTGCCGTGTCCCGCGTTTGTGATGGCGAAGTGAATTTTCGCCCCGTCGAACTCGAAGCTATCGACGCCGACTGAGCCCACGGCAAAGACGCGAACGGTAGAGTCATCGACGGCGCCGTACTGGACCTGTCCGGCGTCGCCGGGGCCTGCTGCGGCCGCCGCGGGTTGGGCCCCGGGGCTGGTTTCGACCGGTGGTGTCGTCGTGGGCTCGTCGAGCGCGGGCGTGAGCTCGGGGGCCGAGGCTTCACTCTGCGCCGCCGCTGCCGAAGGCGCCAAGCAAGCGAGAAATACAACCGGCAGCAGTGGACCTCGCTTGGGCGAGGACGATGACGCGGATGGCACGTTGTTACGATGCACGGTGCCCGTGTGGGACGTAAAGCCACGGCCCGCGGGTGACCGAAGGAATGGCCCAATCTGGGTTACCGCGCCCGTTGTCGGCTCGCGGCACCGCGGTTGCCCGCGCGCCGTTCGCGCGCAGCGGCGAAGCGGTTTCGCACACGCGCGTGGGGATGGCGCGCCGCTGGCGACCGGCCGGCGTCGATATCCACGGCTTGCTCCTGGACCGGCGGGACCGCCTTTTCGCGTTTGAACGCCGTCGCGGTGCGGCGCGTCTGCCGGAAAGCACTGGTAACCTGCGCGATTTTGGCCAGCAGCGCGGCGCGCGGCGACCGTGCTAGCCTGGAGGTATGACAGGGTGGGCAGTACGCGCGGCTGTGCTCATTGGAGCGCTTGCGTCGAGCGCGTGTCTCACCACCGTGCACCGGGGCAATGCGGTGCAGGGCCCGCTCGCTCTGGGCGACCCCGAAACGCTGCCCGAGTCCGCCCCGGCGGTCATTTTGATGCGCGACGTCCATTTGCCGCGCTTTATCTCGCTGCCGAACACCGCGTACTTCGTCGCCGTTTCCAAAGACCGGCTGCGGTTTCACATCGAGCTGTATCACCGCTGGGACAGCATCGCCGACGTGTCGACCTGGGAAGCGTGGCTCGAAGACGAAGACGGAACCCGCATCGAGGCTCAGTCGAAGGAGTCGTTTTCGGTCAAGGGCATCAACGAGCGCCTGGCGTTTCAGTTTTCCGGCAACGTCGGCCCGTGCACGCGCCAGCCGTGCTCGTACTGGCTCAGCGTGTACCGCGGTCGCGGCGACGTTACCTTCTACGCGCGCGACATCGTTCGGCCGCGGCGCAAGCTCACCCTGGTAATGAAGCGCTTCGGCTACGAATTTCGCTACCGCTGGGACTTCGTGGGGGCCGATGGCGAGCCTCGTGAGGGCCAGGACATCGAAGGCGTGGTGGGCCAGCTCGTCGGGGTTGAAGCGAACTCGTCCTTCGAGCGATGATCCTATCGCCAGCGGCGCGGTAGCCCCGCGGACAGCGCTGAGCGATAGGAGCCGCCGATGATCGACTGGAACGAGCAGCAAACCCAGGTGCGCGCCATGGTGCGTCGCTTCGTCAAGACCGAGATCGAGCCCCGGCTCGACGAGTTCGAACACGAAGGCGTGCCGCCATACGATGTCCTGCGCAAAATGGCCAAGACCTTCGGCCTGTCGGACATGGCGCGCGCTCGATTCCAAAAGCAGCTTGGCCGCGACAGGGAGCGCGAGGCCGCCGAGGCCGAGGGCAAGGTCTGGACAGAGCCCGCGCGCCGCGAACGAAGCCCCGACGAAGTCGCGATGGAAGCGGCCATGCGGCTGCTGCCCGTGGTCGAGCTTTGTCGCTACAGCCCGGGCATGGTCACGGCACTCGGCGTGAGCATGGGGTTAACCGCCGGGGCGATTCTGTCGAAAGGCACGGTGCGACAAAAAGAGCGCTGGGCTCTCGACCTCCTCACCCTCGACAAGATCGGCGCCTGGGCGATCACCGAGCCCGGCTCGGGGTCGGACGCGTTCGGCTCGATGAAGTCGGTTGCCCGGCGGCGGGGGGATGGATACGTCCTCAACGGCTCGAAGACGTTCATTACCAACGGGCCGTACGCCGACACGATCGTGTTCATTTGCAAGCTCGACGAAGAAGACGGCGCCGATCCGCGGGAGCGCAAGGTCGTGCAGTTCGTCCTCGAGCGCGGCATGAAGGGCTTCGAGCAGAGCAAGCCCCTGCGCAAGATGGGCATGCACTCCTCGCCGACCGGCGAGCTCTTCTTGTCAGACGTCGAGGTTGGCCGAGACCGCCTGCTCGGCGAAGACGAAGACCGGTCGAGCGGTCGCAGCAGCGCCAAAGACACGTTCGGCGCCGAGCGCGCGGGCGTGGCTGCCATGGCGCTGGGCATGGTCGAGCGCTGCCTCGAGCTATCGGTCGACTACGCAAAGACGCGCGAGCAGTTCGGCAAACCCATCGGCGAGTTTCAGCTCATCCAGCTGAAGCTCGCGAAGATGGAAGTGGCCCGCATGAACATTCAGAACCTGGTGTTTCGCCAGATCGAGCTCGCGGCTGCCGGCAAGTCCATGACCCTGGCCGAGGCGTCGGCGTGCAAGCTCTACTGCGCCCAGGCCGCCATGGAGGTTTGCCTCGAAGCCGTGCAGCTCTTTGGCGGCAACGGCTACATGGCCGAGTATCGGGTCGAGCAGCTGTGCCGCGACGCCAAGGTGCTGCAGATCTACGGCGGCACCGACGAGCTGCAGGTCACCCACATTGCGCGCGGACTGCTGCGCGACTGACGGTTTCGCGGGGCTGATTCCCTACGCCAGCGCGGCGTCGACGATGGCCTGGGCTTCGGTCTGAATCGCCTCGAGATGGTCGGCGCCGCGAAAGCTCTCGGCGTAGATCTTGTAGATGTCTTCGGTGCCCGATGGCCTGGCGGCAAACCACCCGTTCTCGGTCACGACCTTCAGCCCGCCGATGGCCGCGTCGTTGCCCGGCGCGCGGGTCAACTTGGCGGAAATGGCTTCGCCCGCCAGCTCGGTCGCCGTGACCGCTTCCGGCGAAAGCGCCTTGAGCCGCGCCTTTTGCTCCGGCGTCGCCGGGGCGTCGATGCGCTGGTACACCGGGCTGCCAAATCGGGCTTCGAGCTGAGCGTAGTGCTCGGCCGGGTCCTTGCCGGTGCGGGCCAGAATCTCGGCGGCGAGCAGGTCGAGAATGATGCCGTCTTTGTCGGTGGTCCACACGGTGCCGTCCTTGCGCAGGAATGAGGCGCCGGCCGACTCCTCGCCGCCAAAGCCGTAGCTGCCGTCGAGCAGGCCGTCGACGAACCATTTGAATCCCACGGGCACCTCGGCGAGGCTGCGGCCGATGTCGGCCGCGACCCGGTCGATCATGCTGCTCGACACCAGGGTTTTGCCGACGCGGGCGCTCGTCGGCCAGTCGGTGCGGTGCACGAAGAGGTAGGAGATAGCGACGGCGAGGTAGTGGTTGGGATTCATCAGCCCACCGCGCCGGGTGACGATGCCGTGGCGATCGTAGTCGGGGTCGTTGCCCACGGCGACATCGAAGCGGTCGGCCAGATCGATGAGTCCGGCCATGGCGTAGGGCGACGAGCAGTCCATGCGGATCTTGCCGTCTTTGTCCACACGCATGAACGCGAAGGTCGGATCGACCACCGGGTTGACCAGCTCGATGTTGAGGCCGTAGGTCTCGGCAATGGGGGCCCAGTAGCCGATGCCCGAGCCGCCCATGGGATCGACGCCGATAGACAGCCCCGCGCCGGCGATGGCCTCGAGGTCGACGACGTTGCGCAGGTCGTCGACGTACGGCTTCACGAAATCGTGGGGCCGAACGTGGTCGGCGGTGAGCGCCCTGGCGCGCGGCGTGCGGCGCACGCCGGCCAGGCCTGCCGCGATGAGCTCGTTGGCCCGGTCCTGAATGGTCCGGGTGGTCTCGGCTCCCGCCGGGCCGCCCGACGGCGGGTTGTACTTGAAGCCGCCATCGGATGGCGGATTGTGCGACGGCGTGATCACGACGCCGTCCGCGAGACCGTTGTCGCGGCCGCGGTTGTGGCTCAGGATTGCGTGGGAGATGACCGGCGTCGGCGTGTAGCCGAAGCCGTCCTGGTAGCGGACGGCCACGCCGTTGGCGGCGAACACCTCGAGCGCCGACGTGAACGCGGGCTCCGACAGGGCGTGGGTGTCCATGCCAACGAACAGCGGCCCGTCAATGTCGCGAGCCGCCCGGTGTTCGCAGATCGCCTGGCTGATGGCGAGGATGTGGGCCTCGTTAAACGAGCCGCGCAGCGAGGTGCCGCGGTGGCCCGAGGTGCCGAACGCAACGGCCTGGTGCGAGGCCTCGGGATCCGGCGTCGTCGTGTAGTACTCCGACACCAGCCGGGCCACGTTGACGATGAGCTCACGGGGGGCCGGCTTGCCGGCGAGTGGATGGAGCGCCATGGCGCGGATGGTACTCGACCCGGCGCGTCATGGCATGCGCGGCGTCCACCCGCGTGTGGCGCGGGGGAGCCCCAAGCGAAGCCGATTCGCTCTGGAGGGGCCGTGCTCGCCGGCGGGCGGCCCCGTCGTCGCATCGGCGCGGGCGGGAGCTAGCCGGCGGCTTCGCCGGACGCGTCGCTTTCGTCCGGGGCGCAGTAGGGGGCCAGGTCGTCAAGGGCCGCGCGCAGAGCCGCTTTGTCGAGCTTGTAGTGGCCGGTGCGACCGTGGAGCTCGGTCGGGTGCAAAAGCCCGGCGTCGCGCAGTACGTGCAGGTGGTGGTGCACGGCGCTGTCGACGATTTTGAGCTTGCGCGACAGCTCATCGACGGTGCGTTCGCGCTTTCCCAAAAGCTCCACGCAGCGCAGCCGGGTGCGATGGGACAGAGCCTCGAAGATTCGGACGGTGGCTTTCTTCAAGTGACGTCGGTAGCGAAGGGTGGTTTCGCCCGACCTCAATGATGTGCGATCATCGTCACCTCGGTCAATGGCCCAGCCAGCATCCTCTTGGAAGTCCCGGTGGCTTGCGCCGGTCTCGGTCATGGCCATCGCGTCCCTGGCGGTGTTCGCGGGCTTTTACACCCTCGACTTCTTCGTGACGGGCGCGCCACCCGGGGCCGATGGGCCAACGGCGTTCGACCGATACGTCGGCTTCGACTCCGATACGATCCCCGACGCGGTTACCGGTTTGGCCGCCATGATCGCCGCGGTGCTCGGCATTGTCATCACGGTGGTCTCCATCATCGTGCAGCTCTCGGCCGATCGATACACGGGCGTTGCGCGTATGTTCCTGCGCGACCGCGTCAACATTGGCGTGATGACCTTCTACGTCATCGCGACCTCGTGTGGCGTTTGGGTGAGTCTCTCGGTCAAGAACTCGTTCATGCCGCGCGCCGCCATCGTGGCGATGCTGATCGCGACCACGATCGCGCTGGCGGTCATGCTGCCGTACTTCGCGTACGTGTTCTGGTTTCTCGACCCCTCGAACATCGTGGCGCGAATTCGCCAGGAGGCGGTGCGAACCACGTCGGCGGCCGCCGCGCGCGACGGCAACCTGGCGACTCTGCAGGCCGACACTCTGTTCGCGATGGAGGAGCTCACCGACATCACCAGCAACTCGATCTCGGGCAAGGACAAGATCATCGCGAGCCGGGCGGTTGATGCGCTCAAGGACTTCGCCCTCGAGTACATCGCCATCAAAGGCCAGGCGTCTCCCGAGTGGTTCGGCATTGGCGCGGGGATTCGCGACAACCCGGACTTCGTCGCCATGGATCCGGAGTCGTTGATCGATCTGGAAGAGCGACGCACGTGGGTCGAGTGGAAAGTGTTGCGCCAGTACTTCGGAATCTTCAACGAAGCTCTGGCGGCCATGCGCGACATCAACTACCTGGTCGCGATCGACACGCGATACATCGGCGAGGCCGCCGGCGATGCGGGCGACGAAGAGCTGATCAAGCTCGTGTATCGCTACATGAACTCGTACATGCGCGCGACGCTCAACGCGCGCGACGTGCGGACCGCCTACAACCTGCTCAACCAGTACCGCAAGCTCATCGAGGCGATGATCCGGCGCGACCACAGCGACGCCGCTCTCGAGGGGGTCGGGCACATTACCTACTACGCGCAGACCAGTTTCGACATGCAGCTGGCCTTCGTTACCGAGACCGCGGCGTACGACATCTCGGCTCTGTGCCAGCTTGCCCATCAGGAAAAGAGCCCGGCCCACGATGAACTGCTCGCCCGGTTTCTCGAGCTCGACCGCTCGGGGCGGGGCAAGAGTCAGGAAAAGGGACTGCTGGGCGTGCGCAAGGCCCAGGTCAAGCTCGCCGCCTACTACCTCTCAGTGGGCGCCGACAAGAACGCCCGGCTCATCGCCGACGACATGAAGGACGAGCCGGCCGAGCGACTCGAGACGATTCGAGCCCAGCTCGAGCGCGTGACGACCAAGGATTTCTGGGAAATCATCGACCGCGGGCGCAACTTCGAGTTCATGCCCGAGCCCCAGCGCCGCCAGATGGCGACCTATTTCGGCTGGCTCGGTATCGAGGGCTCGTAGCAGCGGCCGGGGGACTCGCCGCCGGGGCGTTCGCGGGCCTACCTGCCCGTCTTGGCGCGATGCTCGCGTTCGAAATCCCGACGAGGGCGACTACACTTGCGCATGTGAAGACATTACGGGTCGTCGCACTTTCGCTCGTGGCCGCTTGCGCCGGTCCGTCGAACACTCCGCCGCCGCAGTTGCCTCCATCGGCCTCGGAGGGCGCGAACCCCAACGGAGCCGCCGGCGCGCTTTCTCATCCGGACGAGGTTCACCTGGCGGACGTTCGCCAGGTCACTCGCGGGGCCGGCGAAAACGCCGAGGCCTACTGGTCGTTCGACAACAGCGAGCTCGTGTTCCAGAGCTCGCGCAAGCCCTACGGCTGCGACCAGATTTACCGGGTGCCGGCCGACGCGACCCCGGAAACTCAACCGGTGCTCGTATCGACGGGGGAGGGGCGCACGACGTGCTCCTACTTTCAGCCGGGGCAAACTCGCCTGGTCTGGTCGTCGACCCACGAGGACGACAAGGCGTGCCCGGCGGCCCCCGACATGTCGCAGGGCTACGTGTGGCCGATCTACGACGGCTACGACATCTACACGTCCGAGCCCGATGGCAGCGACGTTCGCAAGCTCACCGACAGCCCCGGCTACGACGCGGAGGCCACGGTGTGTCCGAAGGACGGCAGCATCGTGTTCACGTCTACGAGAGACGGAGACCTCGATCTGTACCGCATGAATGCGGACGGTTCCGACGTTGTTCGTCTCACGAACACGCCGGGTTACGACGGCGGCGCTTTCTTCAACGCCGACTGCACGCAGATCGTTTGGCGCGCGTCGCGGCCCACCGGCGATGCGCTGGCCGACTACCAGCGGCTGCTCGCCCAGGGCCTGGTGAGGCCCAGCAAGCTCGAGCTGTTCGTTTCTGACGCGGACGGCAAGAACGTGCGGCAGATTAGCTACTTCAACGCGGGCTCCTTCGGTCCCTATTTCTATCCGTCGGGCGATCGCATCATCTTTTCCTCGAACCTCGGGTCCGACTCGGGGCGCGAGTTTGACATGTGGGCCATCAACGTCGACGGCACGGCGTTGGAGCGCATCAGCCACACCGAAGGCTTCGACGGCTTTCCCATGTTCTCGCACGACGGCAAGTTCCTGGCTTTCGGGTCGAACCGCAACAACGACGGCCCCCGCGAAACCGACGTGTACGTCGCCCGCTGGGTGGGTGGCGAACCGCGCCAGGTCGTCGAGCGCGCGGCCGATCGCATCAAGCGCGACGTCGCGTGGCTCGCCGATGACGAGCGGGGCGGTCGGGGACTGGGCACGCCGGGGCTCGAGGCCGCGGCTGCGTATCTCGAGCAGCAGCTCGCTGCCATTGGCGTCGAGTCGGTGTACGAGGGCAATTCCTATCGCCACGGCTTCGACGTGGTCATGGGCGTCGAACGAACTGCCGAGACCGCGCTTTCCATCGACGGCAAGGCGGTCGCCGCCGAGGCGTTCGTGCCGGCGTCTGGTTCTCGCTCGGCCAGGGCGTCGGGTCCGGTGGTGTTCGCCAACTACGGCATCACGTCGAAAGAACTCGGCATCGACGACTACCGGGGCAAAAATGCGAAGGGCAAGATCGTGGTGGTGCGCCGCTTTGCCCCCGAGGGCGGCAAGTTCGCCGACGCGGAGGTCCAGCGCCGCTACAGCGACCTCGACTACAAGGCCTTCAATGCCCGCGAGCATGGGGCGGCCGGGCTCATCGTCGTCGACGTGCCGCGGGTTGGGCGCGGACAAACGATGGCCGACGACGCGCCGCTGCCGCGGTTGACCGTCAATCGCCACGGCGATGCGGGCATCCCGGTGGTCGTGGCTACCCGGGAGGTCGCCGGCCGCCTGGTGCGCGGTCGGCACCGGGCGTCAATTACCGTGGACCTGCAGAGAAAGAAGCAACGGGCGCACAACATCGTCGGAAAGATTGGCGCCGGCGCGCCGAACAAGAAGGCCGGGGTGCTGTTCGTCGGCGCCCACTACGACCATCTCGGCACGGGGGGAGCAGGTTCGCTGCACCACGGCGGCGCGCCCGCGCCGCACAACGGCGCGGACGACAACGCGTCGGGCACGGCGGCGTTGCTCGAGGTCGCCCGCGAGCTAGCGCGACGAAAGGGGGAGCTCCAGCGCGATGTCTACCTGGTCGCGTTCTCTGCCGAAGAGACCGGCATACTCGGCTCGACGGCGATCACTCGCGATCTTCCGAACGGAGTTGCGGCGTCGGACATCGTCGCCATGCTGAACATGGACATGGTGGGCCGGCTGCGAAACAACCAGCTCAGCGTGCTCGGGGGCGAGTCGGCCAACGAATGGGGCGAGGTCGTTCAGCCGGCCTGCGCGAGTCATCGGGTGTCGTGCGCGCTCTCGGGCGACGGCTACGGGCCGTCCGACCACACTCCCTTCTACGCGGCCGGCGCGCCGGTTTTGCATTTCTTTACCGGCGCCCATGAGCAGTACCACACCCCCGCCGACGACACCGGGTTGCTCAACTTCGCCGGCACGGCGCAGATCGCGGCCATCGTGGCCGACGTCGCCGTGGCGACGGCCGGGCGCGAACAGCCTTTGACTTACAAGGCGGCGCCGGCGCCCAAGCGCCGTGGTGACGTGCGCAGCTACGGCGCGTCGATGGGGACCATTCCCGACTACGCCGGCGGAGACAAGCCGGGCGTCCTGCTCGCCGGCGTTCGCAAAGGCGGTCCCGCGGACCGCGCCGGTCTGGTGCGGGGCGACCGCATCGTCAAGATCGGCGCCACCGACGTGCGTGGCATCCGCGACATGATGTTCGTCTTGCGCCGCAGCAAACCGGGGCAGAAGACCCGGGTCACCGTGGTGCGCGAGGGCAAGAACGTCGTCGTGGACTTCACGTTCGGCAAGAGCACGCGCCGCACGCGCTAGGCGCCTTCACCCGGGGCCGGGCGGCGCCGGGATTGGCCTGGTGGCCTGAGGCTTACAGCGGCTGGCGGAAGGCGGCCTTGGCTGCAAAGCACACGTCCATGCCGACTTCGTACGTCTGCTCGGCGATGGCGCCGACGACTTCCATGTTGAACTCGACGGCGCCGCCCCGGAGGTAGTCGGCAACGTTGACGTCGGCACTGGCTTCGAGGTCGAGCTCGGGGGCCGGCTCGCCCGAGTGGTTGTAGGCGAGGATTGCCACGGGCTCCAGAGGGAGCTCGGGCTGAGCGATGTCTACACCGAGGCTGCGCACGAAGCCGAGGTCGTTGGCGCCGGCGCCGGCGTAGAGGACCACGCTGCGCACCCGCACGTCCGCCTCGAAGCGCTCGTCGAGGTCCATGGTGATGGAGTCGTTGGCGAAGCTGTTGGAGGCAATGCCGTTTTCATCGGCGACGAACGAGACATTCATTCCCTGGACGCAGACTTCCTGGGTCTCGACCTCAACGGAAACGAGATCCATGGAGCAGGCCGAGGAGGCCAACAGAAACAGTACAGCAGCGAAACGGGTCATGGTCGGTTGGTTCCTGGTCGCGATCAGAGGTAGATGATGAAGCCGAGCTTTGCCGACGGGGCCTGCACACGGATGCGCGGGTCGTCGCGCACGTCCACGGTGATGCCGCCGTCGTTGTCGAAGGACGAAGCTTCGATGGAGCCGTTGATGTTGCGCACGCGAGACCACGCGCGCGTCATGCCGGCCCGGAGGTAGAACGTGACTCGCTTGTGGCCAATCTCGAGGCCCACGTGGGCGTTGACGTAATCGTAGGCAACGTCGCGCAGGGCCGGATCATCGGCATCGGCGCCGGTGAAACGCTCGACCATCGGGTTGGCGTCTCCAGGAAAGAAATGGCCGGCTTCGAGGGTTAGCGACGGGGTGACCACCGCCTGCCAGGGGCTGACGGTAAGGCCCGCCCGAACGCCGGGGCTCACGCCGTTGTAGCTACCGCCGGCGTGAAGCCGCAGCTGGTCGAGCGGTCGCCACAACAGCGAGCCAGTGGCCCCATCGGGCACCCCAGCATCGACCATCAGCCCTACGTCGGCTCGCGCCGACGGCGCCGCCAGCGCGATGACCAGGCCAGCGGCCAGCCCCAAACTGCATCTCGTCCCCACGTCATCGACGCTACGCGATTTATTCTGAAGGAAAAAGAGTTAATTTAGATTACGTTGTTTTTGGCGCCAGTTTCGCGTGGGTGAAGTAGTTCCAGGTGGTTGTGCTGCACCTGGGGCGCTGTAGGAACGGGAGGCCAGACCTGGGCGAACTCACCCTGGCGACCTGGCTTTCCCCACCCGCCTGGCCGAAGGAATCGGCGGGAGTGGCGCGATCAGCTCACGAGTCGTCGGCGGCCAGGGCCCGCTCGTCGACCACTTCCCGGCGCAGACGGGTGCCGTCGTCGTATTCGGTGACCCGGATCGTGCTGTCGCTGTTCCACCGCATCCAGCGGCCGTGGCGCTTGCCGTCCTTGTACTGGCCGACGGTCCAGGGCTTTCCGCTGATCTGCCACTCGGCCCAGTAGCCGTGCAGCGTGCCGTCTTTGTAGCGGCGCTCGAAGGCTTTGCGGCCGTTGCTTTGCCAGTGGATATGCTGCCCGTGCCGGGTGCCGTCCGGCCGCGCGCACCACACTTCGTTGCCGCCGGGCGGGGGCGCCCCGCGCAGCGATGTCCCCTCGGGGCACCGCGCATCGTCGGTTTGCAGCCAGTCGGCCTCGAACAGAGGGGACGTGGTGCGAAATCCGGCGGCCGGCTCCGCTGCCGCGGGGGCGGGGGTGGGCTCGGCGGGGGCGGTCGCAGTGTGCTCGCCCGCGGGCCGCAGGCCCGAAAGAGCGGCGGCGCCGATGACGAGCACCAGGGCCGCGACGCCGACCGCCAGCGCGATTCGCGACCGTCCACTCATGTCGCAGTGATAGCACGCCGCGCCCCCGACGCCGCCGTAGCGTCACTGGCGACCGGCTCGAGCTCGAGCCAGGCTTGCGTGCCGTCGGTCGGGGAGGGGGCGACAAGTTCGATGCGGCGCCGGTCGGGCCGCGGTTCCACAGCGTGACGAGGATCGGCGGTGGCGAGGACCAGGCGGCAGGGCGCGCCCGGGGCGATCCGGCGCGCCACCGCCGCCGCGATCGAGCCGAAGGTGTGGCGCGCGTTGATCTCCACAAGAGGTCGAAGTTGCCGCTGTCCGCGGTCGTCGACGTACTCGAATGCGTCGATGCCGAAGGGGCCGCGATAGCCCTGGTTGTGCAGTGCGGTGCCGGTGGCTCGAGCTGTCTGCACCAGCGCGTCGCGCGTCTGGCTTTCTACCACCGCCGGGCCGATGTCGATGCCGCGCACGATGCCGACCTCGTCGGCGTGAATGGCGTGGGGCAGGTCGATGTCGATGTCGCCCGCTTCGGCCACCCGACCGCAGCACCCGAGGTCTCGCACGCGCTCGAGCCACGGCTCGAAAAGAAGCTCGCCGAAGCGATCGAGCAACCGGCGGACGCGGGCGCGCGCCGGGTCGTCCAACGTTGGGCCTCGTCGCCGCAGTCGCAGGCGGCCGGCGGCCGACATCGGTGCCTTGACGATCCACGAGCGGTCGCCGGGCCAGCCCGCCGCCGCTCGCTCGACTTCGTCGACCGATGACACCAGGTGCGCGGTCGCAGGGGCCACGCCCATCTGGACTTCGAGCTCGTGGCCAAAGCGCCGGTGATTCACGCGCGCGACTACGGCGGGGTCGCTGCCGCCAAACACCGACGTGACCGACCGAGTCTGGCACCAGGCGAGTGCGGCTCGGTCGTCGGTGTTGCCCGCGGCGTCGACCAGGTTGCCGACGACCGGGACGACGCGCGCAAGCCCACCGCGGCCGGTCGGCCAGACCCAGCGAGCCGGGTCGACGGCAGCCGGGGTCCACAACGCGTCGCCGTCCTGTCCGAGCGCAGACATCAGCCCCGCGAGGGCCGAAATGCCGCGCAGCACCCGCGGCGGGAGGGTTTCGTGGCGCCGCCCGGACAGCTCGACTTCGGCGTCGAGGTTGCCGATGAGCAGCATCCGGCGACCCTAGCAGTCGCCTCCGAATCCAAGGCCGGCCCAAGGCAAGAACCGTGAATCTCCCGAAAGTTAGAGGCTTTCATTTCACACGCCGACCGCGCTCCGGTAACCGGACGGTCAAGGTATGAGAACGAAAGCAAAAGAACGTAAATTCCTCTTGAGAGGCGTCTTATATGTAGCTCTCATTTCTTTTTTCGTCGCCTGTGCGGCGGACTCGTCGGGACCGGACGAACCCGCCGATAGCTCGGGCGAGCCGGGTGATCCTCCCAATGACCCGGGAGACCCGGGGGACCCGGGCGACCCGGGAAACCCGGACGGTCCGGTAGAGGAGCTGCCCGACGACGGTGGGCTGACCAACACGTCCAGCAGCCTCGAGGCGGTTCTCGAGGGCGGCGAGCTCCTCGGTGCCTGCGATCGGTACTTTGCCGACCCGACGTCGGCGACTCACCGCGAGATGCTGTTGTGCGGCAAAGAGATGTTCTTTTACGAGGGATTCGACATCCCCGGGTTTCCCACCGAGATCGCCTCGTTCCTGGGCGATCGCCTGACGTCGGTCGCGGGCTGGACGGCCTTCGGCCTGATCGAAGATCCGTACGGTCGGCCCGGTGTTCCCCTGGGAATGGTCGACGGGGCGCCGATGCAAACGGCCAACGACTCCCTGCCGACCCTGACGTTTGGCTGCGCCAGCTGCCACTTCGGGCGCACCGCCGATGGGCGCTACTCGGTGGGCCAGCCCAACCAGGCCTACGACTACGGCGGCCAGACCCTGGCGCTGATGATCCTCGCCGAGCTCGTGTTTCAGCCCGAGATGGCCGTCAATCACCATCCCGGCGCGGTCGCGCGGATTCAGCCGATCCTCGACGAGTTCGAGGCGCAGTCCGAACTCAAAAACGACTTCTTGTGGGTGCTGCTGCCCCTGCTCGGCGCCGCGCCCGACGCACCCGCCCTCGACATCGAGCAGGAGGGCCAATACGCCAGCTGGAAGGCCGGCACCCAGGACCCGGTCATGCCACCCGTCGGCAGCGACGACCGTGTTCACCTGCCCCTCAAGATTCCCTCGCTGTGGCACATCCCTGAAAAGCACACCGTGGCCGCGTCCGGCGGCGTCGACAGCTCGATGATCGGCTGGGGCGGCAACTCGTCGAGCATGGCGATGATGCTGCCGACCTTCGTCCTGTTGTCGGACAACGACACGACGTGGACCTCGGAGCGCCTGCATCCTCTGGCTGCGTACGTCTACAGCCTGCGGGCTCCCGCCAACCTGACGCCCCCGGGCGCCGACCGGGTCGCGCGGGGCGAGCAGGTCTACGCCGATCTCGAGTGCGCGAGCTGCCACGCCGGGCCCTACGGAAGTGGTTTGCGGATCTTCGACCTGGACGAGGTCGGCACCGATCCAAGGCTGGAACGCTTTTTGGACGCGGACCTCGACGGAATCCCGGAACCCGAGTACCTCGCTCCCGAGGGCCTTTCCCACGGCGTCAAGAGTCCACGGCTGCGCGGCCTGTGGTCGCTCGACATGTTTCTGCACAACGGCTCGGTCACGTCGCTCGAGGCGCTGCTTTGCCTCGAAGGTCCGCGGCCCACGGTCGAGGCGGAGCCGCTGTCGGATCGAGGACACGACTTCGGCTGCGACGCCTCGGTAGAGGACCGCGAAGCGCTGGTGGACTACCTGCGCAGCCTGTGAACCGCCCGTGACCGGGGTGCGCTTGCCCCTGCGGCGTTATCGTCGCCGCCCGTTGGGCCGGCGCGCCTCGGTCGCTTCGAGCTCGTCGATGAACGAGCCGTCGATGCCGGCCGCTTCGCGACTTTCGCGGTCGAACACCTTGCCGCGGGCCCGCCATGGGCCCAGCGGAAACTCGACGTGTTCGTTGTAGGCGTCCCAGGCGCTGGTGTTTGGTGCCTTGAGCTGCTGCAGCCAGTGCCAGCCAAATCGAACGTGCCGGATCTCATCGCGGTGGACCACGTCGAGGACATCGGCGGTGTCGATATCGCCCGCGTCGCGGGCCGCCGCTGCGTATTCGCCGGCGAAGTCGAGGTTGGCGTTTTCGAAGGTCAGCCCCATGACGCACACGAACTCCATGGGGCCCCGCAGGTCGTCGAGCTGGTTCCAGAAGTGGCCGGTCACGGGCAGCTCCCCGAAGCGACCGCCGAACGCTTCGAGTCGCTCGATGTAGAGCCGGCAGTGTTTCTGTTCGTCGACGAGAATGCCGACGAGGCCGCGGCGAAACGCCCGCGGCGCGTCGGGGTAGGCGAGGATCGCCCAGGCAAACAACTCGGCGGCCTGAAGTTCGTGGTTGGCCAGGGCGTGCAGGATGCGCCGACGTTGCGACACGTCGGCCATGCCGACGACCGGGGGCACTTTGACCCGGCGCGCGTTTTCGATGGGCAGCTCGTCGGGCCGCACGGGCTCTGCCAGTCTCAGCGCCGGGCCGGGCTCGTCGTCGGTCAGCTCGCGGGGTGGCGCCGCGAGCTTTTCGGCCAGTGTGGGTGCTTCGAGCACTCGAAGTGCGAATTCGCGCAGTTCCATGGTCCCAAACTTCTGCTGTGCACAAAGGCCCCAAAAAGGCTCGGTGCGAACCGCCCTATCGTGCACAATTTAGGGTCTATGGCAACGCTGCTCGTCTTGCTCGCCTCTATCGCCGTTCAGGTGGTCCTGCTGCACAAGATTTTGGGCGTGCCCTTTCGCTCGTCCGAGCTTTTGACCCCCGCGCGCGTTCAGCGGCTGCCGGCGCCCCGGCGCGGCATTGCTCAGCGAATCCCGCGCGCCCGGGTTCGATAGGCGACGGCGAGCAGTCCGAGCAGTGCCGCGGCGCCCGGGCCTATCGGGCCGCGGGTACCGCGTGGCGCCGCGCTGCACCCGCCCGACGTTTCCGGGGGAGCCTGTCCCGGCCCAGGGCCGAAGAGAGCGAGCAGGTGGGCGGCCGAGTTTTGCGACTCGCGCTCGCAGGTGCACGGTCGCTCGGTGTTTTCTCCGCACGGCGCGGCCTGGTTGACGAACTCCTTGTCGCCGCACTCGAGGTAGCTCATCGCGTCGGTGCACAGCACGGCGTGGTCCAGGCCCCACGCGTGAGCCGCCTCGTGGGCGATGGTTTCGGCCAGGACCCGCGGGCGGTCGCCGATGCGCTCGGCAAACACGAACGCGACCGCGTTTCGAATCGGGCCCGAACAAGTGAACGGCGCCAGGCCGCCGAGGTCGTCGCCGCCGCCCAACAGCGCCGGGTCACCGCACACGAAGACCTCGTCGTGATTGGCGAGCCCCGGGTCGACGTCGGTGACGAACACGTTGAACCGGGTGAAAATCTCCCGCGTGTGCGTGACCGTCTGCGTCCACGTCGCGTCGGAAAACGGGAACGCCGGCAGGCGCACCGCGCCGTCGACCAGCGATGAGCGGTCGGTTCGGGCGTCGTCGACGCCCTCGGACACCGTGACTCCGCCGTCGCAGCGATTGAGGTACAGCACTTGCGATTCGCCTTCGGTGCTCGAGCTGGTGGCGCGCAGCTCAACGCGGTCGGCGGGCACCTCGACGAGGTCGCTGGCCGACGCCGAAAGCGGCAGCAGCGCGACGCTCACGGCACAGACCCGGCCAACCATGCGGGCGAGCGTAGCGCACCGAGGCGGCCACCGCCTGTGGCATGTACACGTGCTAGGTTCGCCAGCGGTGGACGACACCCGCACACCTCTGACGCCAGCGGACCGCAACCGCGCCGTTAATCGGGTGCTGTTTACGATTCTGTGGCTCAACCTGGTCGTCGCGGTCGCGAAAGCGGTCTACGGCTGGTGGTCGGGCAGCCTGGCCGTCGCCACCGACGCAGTGCACTCGCTGCTCGACGCCGGTTCCAACGTGGTTGCACTGGTCGCCATTCGGTTCGCGTCGCAACCCGCCGACCCCAAGCACCCTTACGGCCACGCCAAATACGAAATCATCGCCGCCCTGGCGATCGGAGCGCTCATTGCCGTCGGCGCGGTACGGTTCGCCTGGACCGCCATCGACGCGTTGCTCAACCACGGCGAGGGGCCCAAGACCCCGGCGGTCGGGTTCGCGGTGATTGGCGCGACCCTGGTCGTGAACATCTTCGTTTCGGCCTACGAAGCGCGCAAGGGCAAGGAACTGCGCAGCCCGCTGTTGACCGCCGACGCGACGCACACGGCGTCGGACGTTCTGGTGACCGGCGCGGTGCTGGTGGCGCTGGTGGTCGCGCGGCTGGGCGTTGGCTGGGCAGACCCGCTGGTGGCGCTGGTCGTCGTCGTGGTGATCGGGGGGACGGCCCTGCGGATCCTTTCAGCCAACCTCGGCGTGCTGGTCGATCGGCGGGCCGTCGATCCGGAGCGAGTCGTCGAAGCCGGGCGCAGCGTGGCCGGCGTGCGCGGCATACACCGCGTCCGCTCTCGAGGCACCGAGCAGCTGGCCCACGTCGATCTCCATCTCCAGCTCGATGGAACCTTGAGCCTGCGCGAAGCCCATGGGGTGGCGCACAAAGTCGAGGCCGCGATTGTGGCCGCGATCGAGGGCGTCGAAGACGTCACGATCCACGTGGAACCCCACGACGACGTGCCGGAAGCACTCTGACGGGCCCCGCGCCGGCGGAGGACGACCAAAGCGCCCCTTCGGCGCTGGCGAAGCCGTACTCCTGGTTACGGGTTCTGCACTACACTGGAGGAGGGTGGCTCGAAGCTTCGGCATACGGGCGCGCGCGGCGATCGCGCCGCTCGCCGCTCTGGCCTCGCTCGCGGTTGGCGGCTGCGCCAGCGACGGCGCGGTTTCGGTCACCCGGTGGACGCTGTCCGTTCCCGAGGCGCCGGAGCCGCTCGCCATCGAGTTGCCCACCCGGTTCGAGCTGCCCGACCGCGACCTCGAGTATTCGTTGGTGACCACCGTCGAACTGCCCGCGTCGTGGCGCGGTGCGCCGCTGACGCTTTCGATCGACCACCTGTTCGCCGACGCCGCGTTGTGGATCAACGGGGTCGAGATGCCCGGGTTGTTTCACCGGGCGCCCGGCGGCTATCGCGGCGACGGCCCGGTTGGCTGGTCGATTCCGGCGTCGTTTACCGCGGATGGTCCGGTTCGCCTCGAGCTTCGCGTGCGACACAACTGGGCCCTCGGCGCCTGGTTCGACACCGTGCCGCATCTTCGGCCCGGCCTCGACAACGCCCCCCGCGCTGCGTTCGTGCGCTCGTTCAACCGCTCGACCGCCCTGTTGGGCTTCGGGACGCTAATGACGATCTCGTTCACGTATCTGCTGTTGTTCGCCATTCAGCGCGAGCGGCGCTGGTACGGCTGGCTCGCGTTGCAGATGGCGTGTGCATCCGTGTATTTGCTGTTCATCGCCGGGCACCTCGAGGGTGTCGGGCGCGTGGCGGAGGTGCCGCTGTTTTCGTTCACCATGTCCATGGCCGTGATCTCCTCGGTCTACGCGGTCAACGCGCGCTTCGAGCTGGGACCGCCGTCGCGCGCCTGGGCCTGGCTCGCCGTGGCCCACGTGGTTGTTGTGGTGGCGACGCTGGGGCCGTTTACGACCTATCGCTACTACGGCGCCCTCGCCGTCATCACGATCACCGGCATCAACGCCGTCCACATCTGGCGGCTCACGGTGCTGACCCGGCGCCGGCCGCGACAGCCCGGCGTGCTGCCCAACCTCGTCGCCTGGTGGCTGGTCGTGTTCACGGCGCCCTTCGACGGCATTCCGTGGCTGGGCCTGCCCGACGTGGTCAGCGGGCTGCGCCTCGGGTCGCTCGGCCTGGCGGCCTACGCACTCATCATGTTCGTCGCGCTATGCGGCGACCACCTGCGCAGCCTGCGGCGCGCCGACGCCCTCAACGCGGAGCTGTCGCGGGGGCTCGAGCGCATCGAGAGTCTCAACGACGAGCTGCAGCGCCAGGTGGGCGAGCGGTCGCGTCAGCTCGCCGAGGCCATGGCCCGGCTCGCGCACGGCAACATGGGGCCACCGAAAGTCGAGCCGGGCGATGTCATCAACGACCGCTACCGGGTGCTCGAGCGCATTGGCGCCGGGGCCATGGGGGCCGTCTATCGAGTCGAGCGAACCACCGACGGGGCAGTGTTTGCCGCCAAGGTTCTCACGGGCGCCGCCGGCGCGGCGCAGCTGTCCCGGTTTGCGCGCGAGGCGCAGACTGCGTCGGAGATTCGCCACGACAACGTCGTCGCGGTGGTCGACGTCGACTTTTCGACCGCCGGGTACATGTTCCTGGTCATGGAATACGTCGACGGCCCGTGCCTCAAGGACCTCGATGGCAAGTTCGGCACGGTGTCGTGGGCTCTGGAGGCGCTGGCCGAGATCGCGGCGGGCGTGGCGGCGATTCACGAAAGTGGGATCGTTCACCGCGACCTCAAGCCGGCCAACGTGTTGGTGACCCGGCAAGACCCGCCGCGAGTCAAGATCACCGATTTCGGCATTGCCACAGCGGTTGCCGACACCGCCGATGCAGCCGGTGCGGGCGCGCCGGCGCCCGCGGCCTCGGCGATTGCCTCGGTCGCGGCAGCCTCGTTTTCGTCGGCATCGACGGCAACGGCAACCGGGCAAGGCGGCCCGGGGCCATCGGCGGCCCCGGTGTCGGACTCGGCGCTGGCGGCTTTGCGCGCGCACATCGAGGGCGGCGCCGGCGACGCCACAGGTCGCACCGGCGGTAGTGCCTTTACGCTGGCTGGGTCGACAGCGGGTTCGGCCGGCGGGTCGCAGCTCACCCGCACCGGAGCGCTGCTCGGCACGCCCGTCTACATGGCGCCGGAGCTGGCGCATGGGGCAAAGTTCGCCAGCGAGGCGTCGGACGTCTTCAGTCTCGGCGTGATGGCTTTCGAGATGCTCACCGGCCGGCGCCCGTTTGCGGTGCCGCCCTGTCTGGCGCGGTCGACAGGCACGCCCATCGAGGAACCGCCGTCGCTCACAGACCGTTGCCCGGAGCTCGACTCCGCGGTGGTCGCCGTGCTGACCCGAGCGCTGGCCGTCGACCCGGAGCGCCGGCCAGGCGCCGCGGAGGTCGCGGCCGTGCTGCGAGGGACGGATGAGAAGCGCGCCAGCGCCGTGGCGGTTACCGCGCTCGCGGACCGCCCGCTCTAGCGCATGAACGTCGTGGCGAAAAAGCCGGCGTAGGCGAGCAGCAGGATGACGCCTTCGGTGCGCGTGATGCGCCGGTCGCCGCGCATCACGATCGCGCCGAACAGCGTGAGGCCGATGAGGAAGTACAGGTCCAGCTGCACCGCCGCCATCGGCGTATCGATGGAGCGAATCATCGGCACGATGCCGAGGATCAGGAAGATGTTGAAGATGTTTGAGCCGATGACGTTGCCCACGGCCAGCGACGAATGGCCGCGGGCCGCGGCCACCATGGACGCCGCGAGCTCTGGCAACGACGTGCCAATGGCCACGATGGTCAACCCGATGACCCGGTCACTCACGCCGATCAGTTCGGCAATGCCGCGGGCACCCGCCACGAACAGCTCGCCGCCGACGTACAGCGACGCCAGCCCGGCCAGCACGAACAGGGCCATCTTGCCCGTTCCCTCGCCACCCGGCTCACTCGGCGCTTCGTCGGCCGCCGCTTCGGCGACCACCGACGCTCCGCGCTTGGCCGCGTACAGCGTGAGTACGGTGAACGCGACCGACGCGAGAAGGAACAGCAGGCCCTCGACGAAGCCGATGGCGTCGTTGAGCAGGGTCAAAGGCAGCACCAGCACCGATACCAGCAGGATCGGTACCTCGCGCTTGATGAGCGAGCCGTCGACCTCCGGTGGCGATACCACCGCGGTGAGGCCGAGAATCAACCCCAGGTTGGCGATGCACGACCCGACAACGTTGCCGAGCACCAGACCGTCCTGGTCTTTGAGGATCGCGGTGCTGCTCACGGCCAGCTCGGGGGCCGACGTGCCGTAGGCAACGACGGTGAGACCGATCACCAAGGGCTTGACCCCGAAGGCGCTGGCGAGACCGGCGCCGCCTTTGACCAGCCACTCGGCACCAAAGTAGAGAACTACCCCACCTGCGAGCAGGCTGATGACGTCGATTAGGACGGACATGACGACTGCGAAAGGATTGGCAGACTATCACGCCTCTGGCGAGAGCCGGCGCTCGAGCCTGTTTAGCAGCAATACGACGGCGGCGCCGGCGACCGCGGCCAGGCCGGCCGCCGCCAGCAGGCCGGCGTCGCTGGCGGGGGCGATGTTGTTCATCGGCCCGGCTTTGCTCTCGTAGTTGTCCTTGAAGGGCCAAAGCGCCACCAGCGAGCCGGCCATCAGCCCGGTAAGGACCGCCATGGTGGTGTCGTGGGCGCGTGCGAGCAGCGTTCGCAGCAACGGAATGAAGGCCGCGACGCCCAGCGCGATGCCGGCGAGAAAGACGGCCAGCGTGCCGAAGGCCCGGTCGTGGACCGCGCCGGCCACCGCGGTGTACTGGCCGATGATCACCAGAAACAGCGAGCCGCTCACGCCGGGTAGGAGCATGACCGAGATGGCCCCGGCGCCGCCGAAGAGGAGCATCCAGGTCTCGGGCTCGCTGCGCGCGTGGGGCAGGTAGGCAAACGCCGCGGCAACGACTAAGCCGAGCGCGCCTGCCATCCAGTGCGCCGGCTGCCGGGACCGAATCCGGCGCCACGGTTCGCGCACGCTCGCGAACACCAGTCCGAAGAAGAACGCAAAGGCGATGGGGGCGGTCTCGGGGCGGCGAATGACGCCGGGTTCCTCGGCGGCGCCGACGAGCAGTTTGGTGGCCAGGTAGTACGCCACGACGACGCCGGCCCCGAGCGGCACGAGCAGGGCCAGGGCGCGGCCGAGGCGCCTGCGCCCCTCGGCGTTTCGCACGAGCGCGGGCGACCGGACCACGGTGTCGAGGGCGCCGATGAAGCGCTCGTAGATGCCGAGGATGAGGGCGATCGTGCCGCCGGACACCCCGGGGATCGCGTCGGCGCCCCCCATCAAGAGGCCGGCGACGGCCGCGAGGTGCGGGGGCAGGGGGCGGCTTTGCGGCGCGGAGTCGGACACCGGCCCCACCTTACTCCGGCGGGGCCTCCTCGATCAGGCGGCCGGCATCGGAAACGAGGGCCTCGACCCGGGCGGGATCGTTTGAGTCGTAGTAGCCCCGGATTTGTCCCGCCCGGTCGACCAGAACGAAGTGCGTGCCGTGGATGATATTGGGCACGTCGCCCACCAGGCCTTCGTTCTCCATCGAGATCTTCAGCCCGTCGCGGACGGTGGTTCGGACCTGCTCGGGCAGGCCTGTGAGGAAGGTCCAGCGGGCCGGGTCCGCGTCGAACTTGGCCGCGTAGGTCCGCAGCCGGGCCGGTGTGTCGTACTCGGGGTCGACCGAGAACGAGACCAGCAGCGGCTCGCCGCCGAAGTCGGCCGTCATGCCCTGGACCCGCGCCATTTTCTGGGTGAACACCGGGCACACGGTGGGGCAGCGAGTGAAGATGAAGTTGGCGATCCAGACTCGGCCGCGCAGGTCGTCGCTGCCGAACGCGGTTTCGTTTTGCGCGTCCAGGGAGAAGGCCGGCACCGCGCCCAGCACCGGCAGGGCCGGGGGCGCCGCCGGCCGCGTCAGGGCCGCGGTGATGGTGGCGGCGAACAGTCCCGCAGCGACCATGAGGATGAGTCGCGGGTTGCCGACGATTCGCTCGGCCAGGCTGCGCGGCACGTCCTGGGGCGCTCGAGACGCGACGGCGGATTTGCTTTGGGTCGACATCGATACGGTCCCCCGAGACGGCACGCTAGCACGGGCCGCCATTCGATGCCCCGACCGCGGGAGTTGGTTGCGGCGCCGCAAGGCCCTGAAACCAATGGTGTGACTTCGGCTCGACGGTTGTGCTGGCGAGCGGGCACGTGGTACGTCCGGCGGTGGTGACCACGGCATCGGTTCAGACCGCCGCCCGCCGCTGCAGCGCCGGCGTCCTCGCCATGCGCTTCTTTTTGCTATCGGACGGATTTTCGTTCGCCGCGCTGTTCGTTTCGTACGTCGCCTTGCGCGCCGGGTCGTCGTCCTTGAAGCCGGCTGAGGCGCCGGAGCTTTCCGCCGGGATCGCCGGCGGACTAACGCTGCTCCTGGTCGGCGCCAGCGCCGCCATGGTCGGTGCGCGGCGGGCCGCCGGCAGCGGCAAGTCTCGAACAACGCTGGCCTTGTTGGGCGGCACCGCGGCGCTGGGTGGTTTGTTCTGCGCCGGGCAGGTGCTCGAGTACCGATCGCTGGCGGCGGCCGGGCTGGCCATCGGAGACAGCCTGTACGCCGGCACGTTCTACGCCCTGACGGGGTTTCACGGCCTGCATGTCTTCGCCGGCGCCGTGGCCGCGACGGCCGTGGCCGCGACCGTGGCGCGGCGCGGGGCCGCCACCTTCGACTCCGACCGAACCAGCCGGACCGTCGCCGCTCTCGGCCTTTACTGGCACTTCGTGGACGCGGTCTGGATCGTGTTGTTCACTTCGCTTTACCTGTGGTGATCGTCGTCGCAACCAGCGCGGTGCTGGCAGCCCTTGGTTGCCCGGTGTGCGCCCTCAACGATTCGACGCGCGGCGATGGCCAGTGGTGGGCCGTGCTCGCGGCGCTTCTGGTTCCGTTCGTCGTGGTCGTCGCGGTCGGCGCAGTCATTCGCCGGGTGCTGCGCGCGGAGGACCCGGCCCCGTGATCGCCCTCGCATCGGTCATCGGCATGCCCGGCGTGCCCGGCATGCCCGTCGACGCGTCGGCCGAAGGCCATCGCATCGACGACCTGCTGTTCGACACCAACGTGCTCGTTGCGGCCCTGCTTCTCGTCGTTGTTGGATGGCTGGCGACCATCGCCGTGCGCTTTGGCAAGGGGCACCAGGCGGCCTACGAAAAGGGCGACGGCCCCCGCGCCTGGGTGCTGCCCGTCGCGCTGGGGCTGTTCGTGCTCCTCGTCATCGACGGCAACCTGTTCGTTCGCTCGACGCGCGACACGGCGGTGTTCGACGACATCGCGGCGGTCGACGCCGACCCCGGTGTTGTTCGCATCGAAGTGAGCGGTCGCCAGTGGGCGTGGGACATTCGCTACGCCGGGGCCGACGGGCGTTTCGCCACCCCCGACGACGTGGTGACGCTCAACGACATGCGGCTGCCCGTGGACCGCCCGGTGTCGATTCAGCTGGGCGCGGTCGACGTCATTCACGGTTTCTATTTGCCCAACTTTCGCGTCAAGCGAGACGCCGTGCCGGGCATGGTCAATCGCGTCTGGTTTCGCCCCGTCGAACTCGGCACGTACGATCTCGCGTGCTCGCAGCACTGCGGCGCCAACCACTACCTGATGGCCGGCCGCGTGACCGTGCTGCCCGACGACCAGTTCGAGGACTGGATCGCGGACGAGTCGCGGGACGCCAAAGCGCGGTTCGATCCCGAAACCACCTCGACCTGGGGCTGGACCTGGCGTCCCGTCGACTAGTCGGTCATGCAGCGCGACACCCACGACATTCACGACCCGCCGACCGGCCTGTGGCGCCGGTACGTGTTTTCTCTCGACCACAAGGTCATCGGCAAACAGTACCTGTGGGCGTCGCTGGTGTTTCTCGCGGTGGGCGGCGTGCTGGCCATGGTCATTCGGTGGCAATGGGCCTACCCGGGCGAAGCCGTGCCGATCGTCGGCAACGTGCTCTTCTCGGAGTCTGCCGGGGCGGTGACGCCGGCGACGTACCCGATGGTGTTCACCAACCACGGGCTCATCATGATCTTCTGGGCGGTAACGCCGCTTTTGCTGGGCGCCTTTGGCAACTACGCCATTCCGCTGCAGATCGGTGCCCGGGACATGGCGTTTCCGGTGCTCAACATGCTGTCGTTCTGGGTGTTCTTCGCGTCCCAGGTGCTGGTGATCGCGTCGCTGATGATGCCGCTGGGCATGGCGTCGTCGGGTTGGACGATGTACCCGCCGCTGTCGGGCCCCGAGGCGACGCCCGGTCACGGGCAGACCCTGATGCTGCTGGCGCTGTTCGTGGCCGGCGTGGCGACCATTCTCGGTGCGCTCAACTACGTGGTCACCGTGATCCGCTTTCGCGCCGAAGGCATGACCTGGACCCGTCTTCCCCTGGCGGTGTGGGGCCAGTGGCTCACGGCCATTTTGAATCTGCTGTTCGTGCCGGTACTCGGCGCCGCGGCCATCTTGCTCTTGCTCGATCGCACGGTCGGCACGTCGTTCTTTGCGGCTGGCGGCCTGGGCGAGGGCGGCGACCCGCTTCTGTACCAGCACCTGTTTTGGATCTTCGGCCACCCCGAGGTCTACATTCTGATCCTGCCGGTCTGGGGCATCGTCGGCGATCTGCTGTCGGTGTTTGCCCGCAAACCGGCGTACTGGTATCGCGGCACGGTGGGCGCCATGATCGCCGTGGCGGTCCTTTCGGGATTGGTCTACGGCCACCACATGTACCAAACCGGCATGAACCCGGTGCTGGGCATGTCGTTCGAGGTGCTCACGCTGGCCATCTCGTTTCCGGCGGTGGTCATGTTTACCAACTGGCTGCTGACGTTGTGGCGCGGGTCGCTGCGGGCCACGGTGCCAATGTTGTTCGCCCTCGGCACCGCGTGGGTGTTTGGCATCGGCGGCCTCACCGGGCTCGCGCTCGGCGCGATTTCCACGGACATCTACCTGCACGACACGCTGTGGGTGGTGGGGCACTTTCACCTGACCATGGCGTCGGCGTCGTTTCTCGGAGCTCTGGCCGCGCTGCACTACTGGTTTCCGAAGATGTTCGGCCGCGAGCTGTCGCCGACGCTCGGCAAGATTCACTTCTGGGGCACGGTGGTAACCATGACCGCGACCTTCGGGCTCATGCACCTGGCCGGGTACGCGGGGCAGCACCGGCGTCTGTTCGACCCGTTCGAGTATCAGTTTCTGGCCGGACTGGCCGACCTGAATCGACTGACCAGCTACTTCGCGTTCGCGCTGGGCGCCTTTCAGCTTGTGTTCGTCGTCGACGTGTTTCGCGGCGTGTTCGCCGGTCGCGTCGCCGCCGACAACCCGTGGGGGGCCGCGACCCTCGAGTGGACCGTGGCGTCGCCGCCCCCGCACCACAATTTCGACGAGTATCCCCGGGTCGTACGCGGGCCGCACGAGTATTCGGACCCGGCGGGCGCCGCGGCCCTCGGGCGCGACTGGATCGCCCAGGACGAGGTCGTGTCGGGCGAAACGGACGCGGGCGATGGCTCGTCTGGCAGCGTAGGATCGGCCCTGTGAACGCCAGCGGCAACACGGTGAGCGGCGCTGCCGCCATGGACCGCGGCGCCGCCATGCGCGCCCGGGACGCGACGCGCCTCGTCGGCGTGGTGGTGTTTCTCGGGTCGTGGGCCATCGCGTTCACGTCGCTGCTGTTTGCGTATTTGTTTTTGCGGGCCCAATCGGATCTGGCCTGGCCGCCGGTTGGCGCGCCCGAGCCGGCGGCCGGGCGGCTGGTCGTCAACACCGCGGTGGCGGCGGCGGGCAGCCTGTTCGCGCATCGAGCCGTGGCGTTGGTTCGCCGCGGTTCGCCGCGCGCGGCGGCGGCGTGGCTGGCCGCCGCGGCGCTGGCCGGTGCGGCATTTCTCGCCCTGCAGGCGGGCCTGTGGCTGGACCTTTGGGCGCGCGGTCTCGTGTTGCCCAGCGCGAATCGCTACGCGTCGGTGGTGTACACCCTCACCGGGTTTCACGCTCTTCACGTGCTGGTCGGCGCGGTGGGGCTCGGCGCCCTTTCCTGGCGCGCCGGTCGCGGTCGGTTTTCGCCCGGCAACTGGGCGCCGGTCCGTCACTGGGCGCTTTTTTGGCACTTCGTTGGGCTCGTGTGGCTGGCGATGGTCGCGGTGGTGTTCGCCCTGTGACTCGCGTGCGCGCCACCCTCGCGCCGGCAACGGCGGCGATCGTCTTGCTCGCCGCCACCGCGTGCGCCCCGGAGCCCACGTTTCGAGAGCCCGTGACCCTCGGGGGTGTCCCGGTGGCGGCCAACGTGCTCGAGCAAGGCAAGCGCGTCTACACTCACTACTGCGTCAACTGTCACGGCGACGACGGCGCCGGCAACGGTCGATCGGCGCGCGGCTTGTGGCCGCCGCCGCGCAACTTCACCCGGGGCGTCTTCAAGTTCGGCGGCGTCAGCGAGCCGGCCTTGCCGTCCGACGACGCGCTCGCGCGCATTGTTCGCCACGGACTCAATGGCACCGCCATGCTGCCCTGGGACCTGTCCGACGGTGAGCTCGCGGCGGTGATCCAGTACATCAAGACCTTCTCGCTGCCGGCGCGCCCCGGCGACGGGGGCGTCGAGTTGCCGCCGGTCGGCTACCGGGACCCCGCTCGCGCTCCGGCAGAGCCTTCGATTCCGGACGACCCCTGGGGTGCCGACACCGCTGGCGCGGTCGCCCGCGGCGCCGAGTACTACCACGCGAATGGCTGTCAGCTTTGCCACCCGGCCTACGTGTCGCCGGAGCAGCAGCTCGAGTGGAACGGCATGCCCCGCGTCGTCAACGACCAGGGCATCGGGCCGTGGGACCCGGTGCCAAAGCCGAGCGAGACCTACGGCGCCGTGGTGGTCCCGCCCGATTTTCTTCGCCACCGCGTGCGGTCGGCGCGCGAGCTGCGGGACCGAGACGGCCAGCTGCGCTACGAGGCCCGTGATTTTTACCGCATTCTCGCGGCGGGCATTCCGGGCACGGCCATGGCCGGCTGGGGCGAGACCGCCCAGCCCCGCGACCTCTGGGCCCTGAGTCACTACGTGGCGGATCTCGCGTCGAAGCGCGACACCGACGCGGGGCGGGCTCTGCGGGCCGAGCTCACCGCCATCGAGCCCTGGGATCCGGGCAACTTCGACTACGGTTACGACGACGAGGGCGCCGAGGGCGAAGACGCCGGCGGCGACGAGGCCGGCGCCGACGAGCCCTAGCGCCGCCCGGGCGCAGCCTTTCCGATCCCGAGGCTATACACTCGCGGCGATTGTGAAGGCCGCGTTTGGCAAACACGGCGGGTCCGGCAAAAGCCGGCGCGCGGGCAAAGCTCTGGCTGTGCCGCTGGTCGTACTGGCTGCGATGACGGCGTGTGCAGGGGCGCAAAAAGGGGCCGCGAGCCGCCCGCTCGAGGGCCGCCGGGTGCGCGACGTCACCATCGTCGGCAACAAGAGCTTCGGCGACGACGAGATCATCGCGAAGCTGGCCCACCGGCCGCCGTCGAGCGTGCTGTGGCTGTTCGCCCGGGAGCACACGACCTACAGCCCCCTGGAGCTTCGCGTCGACGGCAAACGCGTGGTCGCCTTCTACGCGGAGCACGGGTACTTCAACGCCGAGGTCGTTGCCCTGTCTGCCAAACCGGTCGACGAGGACGGGGTCTCGATCGAAATCCGCGTCGACGAGAACGCGCCCACGCGGGTGGCGGACGTCCGGGTGGTCGGCGTTCCCGGCGGCGTGGGCGACGTGGTGCGACGCGAGCTCGCAAAACAAGGCGTGGCGCCGGGCCGGGTGCTCGACCACGCCGACTACCTCGAGGGCAAACGCCGCGCGGTGGATGCGCTGGTGCGCCGGGGCTTCGCCTTCGCTCGCCTCGAGGGCAGGGTCGAGGTCGACCGAGACGAAAACCGCGCCGTCGTGATCCTCGATGTCGACGCCGGCCCGCCCGTGCGTTTCGGCACCGTGTCGGTCACGGGCATTCGGCGCATGCCCAGCTCGCTGGTGCTGGACCGCGTGGCCTGGAAGTCCGGCGACCGCTTCGACCCGAAGCTCATTGCGTTGACGCAGCAGCGACTGACCGAGCTGGGCGTGTTCTCGGCGGTTCGAGTCGACTACGACAAGCTGTCGAGGACTCGCAAGGTCGACATGATCATCTCGGTGGTCGAAGGGCCGGCCAACGAGGTGCGGGCCGGTGGCGGCGTCGGTATCGACAACATTCGAATCGACGGGCGGGTGCGGGGCGGCTACGTCGGTCGCGGCGTGGTGTGCACCGGCTGGTTTTGCGATCGCCTGCTCAACCTGCGCTTCGACGCCCGGGTCGGCTACCTGCTGTTCACCAACGCCGACGAAAGCCGCAACGTCGTCTTTCAGGGCGATATTGGTCTCGAGCGCGTCGACTTTCTGCTGACGGGCCTGCAGGTCAACGCCAGCGTGGGCGCCAGCCAGGAAATTTTCGAGGCCTTCGAAAGCCGCGCGTTTCCCCGCATGTCGGTGAGCCTGTCGCGACTGTTCTTCGACGACCGCCTGCGCCTGCGCCTGGGCTGGCAGTTTCGCCGCCTCGAGGTCACCCCCGACGACGAAATCATCGCTCGCCAGCTGGTCTTGCCCGACAACGACCGCCTCGGATTCTACGAGGCGAGCGTCATCTACGACGCGCGCGACAACTCTCTCAACCCGCGCCGCGGTTGGTTTGCCAGCCTTGCGGGCGAAATTGGCACCAACTACGCCCTCGGCGAGATTCGCTACGAGAAGGCCACGGTCGACCTGCGGGGCTACCAGCCGCTTACGCGCCGGATCGTTGTCGCCGCCCGCGGCCGGGTCGGCCTTTTGCGATCGCGCCTCGCGGAGATCACGCCCATTACCCAGCGCTTCTACGGCGGCGGCCCGTTCGGCCAGCGCGGGTTCGTGTTCCGTTCACTTTCGCCGGAGATCCCGGACATCAGCAACAAGCTCCTGCCCGTGGGGGGCGACGGTCTGATACTTGCCACCGGTGAACTGCGCGTCCGCTTGACGCGGTTTCGCGGCGAGTGGCTGCGGTTGGCGCTGTTCGTCGACGCCGCCGACGTGACCGCGGAGTTCGAAGATCTCGACCCGACCGATCTGCACTACGCGGTCGGCGCCGGCATTCGCTACGACACCCCGGTCGGGCCCGTGCGCCTCGACATCGGCGTGCGCCTCAACCGCCGCGATCTGGTGCGCGGCGACGGCAGTCTGAACCCCGAGGCCGGCGGCCTGGGCGCGTTCGCCCTCACGGTGGGAGAGGCCTTCTAGTGTCGCTGCGCCGTCGCGCGCTGCGCTGGGGGCTGCGGTCGCTCGTCGCGGCAGGTCTGTTGATCGCGGTGGCGTTGGCGTTCGTCGCGCTTGCGTTGGGCACCGACTGGGGCAAAGAGCAGGTCCGGCGGGCCATTGTCGCCGGCGTTGGCAGCGCCGTGAGCGGCACCAGCCTGGGAGCGGTCGAAGCCGTGTCTCTCGGCGGCGACATCGTCGTGCGCGACCTCGTTCTCGGCACCGACGCGATCGTCGTCGAGCGCGCGGCCATTCACTGCGACCTGTGGCCGCTTTTGCGCAGTCGGCTCGAGTGCGACTCGGTGGTCGTGTCGAACCCTCGGATAAAGGTCGACGTGCAGGGCGACCGGGTCAATCTCGAGGACATGGTCATTGCCGCGGGCGAGTCCGGGCCGGCCTTCGCGATCGAGCTGACGGGGGTGCGCATCGAGGGCGGCTCGACCCGCGTCATCGTCGACGCCGATTTCGACGACGTGTTCAAACACGGCACGGTCGACGCGTCGGTGCATTTGGCCGACGAGCGAACAATCGACATCGCCGCGGCCGCGGCTACCTGGCCGTCGTTCGGCCTCGAGGCCACGGCAAGCGACGGCCGCATCGAGCTGTTTCGCGACGACCGGGGCGTGGTGCTGTCCGGCGACGTGGTCGGAGCGTGGCGCGGCCTGCGGGCGCAGCTGTCAGGGGTTCGCTACCAGGTCAACGAGGTGGCCGTGCGCGCCGATTCGGTTGTGAACGGACCGCGCGAGGCCCTGGTCGCGCTGCTGCGCGACTATGGCGAGCCTGAGCTCGCCGACGAATTGCGCACCGGGGGCGAATTCGTCGGCGTTATCGACAAGCCCGGGGAAGGCCTGCCGTTCGGCGCCCGCGGTGAGCTGGCGCTGGGCTCGGCGGCAACGCTGGGGCTCTCGCTCGAGTCCATCGATGCGCCCCCGCTGGTGTTCGAAGGCGTGGCCCAGCTGCGCGACTTCAATCTCGCGGTCCTGGCTATGTCGGCGCCGGACAGTGCGCTCACCGGGCCCGTGCGGTTTCGCGTCGACCTGGGAGAGCGAACCAACGCATCGGCGGCGTTCGACGTAGCGGGGAGCCTCGCCGGCGCGGCTGTCGACCGCCTCGACGGAGAGGTTGCGCTGGCTGGCGACAAGGTCGCTGCCGACCTTCGCCTCGCAACCCGGACCGGCCAGCTGGCCGCCCGGGCGGAGCTAGACATCGCCGACGAGGTGGTCATCGACCAGCTGACGGCGAACGGGCGCGGCGTTCGGCTCGACGGCCTCGCCGGCGCGGCGGGCGGCCTTGCCGATATCGACGTGCGCGCTCGGGGGGCACTCGATGCGCTGACGGTGAACGGCCGGGTGCAGGTCGCTCGAGCCCGCTGGGAAGACCTGCGTGCGGGGACTCTGACGGCGACCATCGCGGTCGCGTCGGTCGATGTCTTCGACCCCCTGGCGGGGCTGGCGGGGCGTATCGATGCCGACGTGCGCAAATTTCGAGGACGCGGTCAGACCATCGACCGCGCCCGGGTAAACGGGCGCTTTGCCGACAGCGGTCGGCGCGCCAACGTCTCGGTCGACCTGCGCGGACACGAGGTCATCGACCGCGCGGTCGGCACCTTGCGCGTCGAGCGGCGCGCTGGGAGCACCGACCTGACCCTTACCGAGGCGCGGCTGCGCTACGGCGGCCTCGAGTGGGTCGGTGAGGGGGCGTCCACGGCCCGGGTGTTTGACGGCGGGCGGGTGCGCGTGCCGCGCGCCGCGGTCCGGTCGAAGGCCGGGCGCCTCGAGGCGAACGGCGAACTCGGTGGCCGGGCGGACACGGGGTTGCGCGTCGTGGCGACCGCCATCGATCTCGGCGCGCTCGGCCCGCTGCTCGAGTCGTTCGGCGCGTCCACGGCGGAGCTGGTCGGCACCCTCGAGGCCGACGTGAAGGTCGAGCAACGCGGAGGCGCCACCGGGCTCGCCGGGAACGTCGAGGTCAATGACCTTTCCGTCGCCGCCGACATGCCGCCGCTGTCGGGGCGGTTTTCATTCGCCGCGGGGCTTGGCCGCGGGGCCCTCGAGGGCAGCTTTGGCATCGACCGCAGCGGCGGTGCCGGAACCGTATCGCTCGAGTCGCGAACGCCGAACGACGTGACCGATCGCGCGGGTTGGCGGCGGCTTACGCGCGCGGACGTATCCTCGGCAACCGTCGAAGTGGTCGGAGTCGAAGTCGCGGCCATCGACGGCTACGTCGGCGGAGCGTTGAGCCGGCGGCTCGGCGCCGCTCAGGGCAAGCTCGACGCGTCGCTGCGCTTTCCGAGCGGCCCGCGCCGCGCCGCCGACATTACGGCCGACATCGCGGGGGTGACGGTCGTGGTCGGCGACGCGGTGGTCGAAAAGCTGGGCGCCCTCGTGCGGGCCGACTGGGACGTCGACGCCCTCAACGGCAGCGTCACGCTTCGGCGCGAGCGACGCAAGGCCGTCACGGCCACCGTTGCCCTCGACCTCGGCATCGACGAGTGGCTGCGCAAGGCGCCGGGCCAAATCCTGCAGTCGTCGGTGCGGGCGCAGGCCGACATCATCGGTCTCGATCTGGCCGACCTGCAGGAACTCGGCGCGCTGTCGGTGCCGGTTGAAGGCAAGCTCGGCGCTCGTGTCGTCGTGTCCGGACAGCTCGCCGCGCCGCTGCTCGAGGTCAAAGAGGGCGAGGTCGCTGGATTCTCCGTGGCCGGGATTCGGTTTTCGCGTCTCGAGTTCGCCGGTGGCTGGCAGCCGGGAGTCGCGACGGCACAGGTCGAGGCCGTGCAGACCGCTGGCGGCTCGCTGGCCGTGCTGGTCAACTACGCGCCGGAGGCGGGGGAGGGCTCTGCCGAGGTGCGCGCGGTGAACTTCGACCTGGGCGTCTTGCGAGCGCTGTCGGACGCGCCCACCGATACGCTGGCGCGGATTCGCGGGATGTTCAACGCCGAGCGGATTGCGCTTCGCTACGCGGGCGGTCGCATCGATGGGGCTGGCGGTTTCACGGCCGACGGCGTGCGCCTGCTGCTGGGCGAAAACGCCCAGGAATTGGAAAATCTGCGACTCGTGGGCAAGCTGGGCAACGGACGCATCGACATCGAGCAGCTGTCGGCGACCTCGGGCACCGGGCGGATCGACGCCAGCGGTGCGCTGGCTTTCGACGGCTACGTTCCGTCGCGCCTGGAGCTGTCGGGCGAGGTCGCCGAGTTTCCCTACGTGCAGGACAACTACGTGCTCAGCATCGACGCCAGGCTCGGGCTCGACGTCGCGCGCGCGACGGTCGAGTCACCGGACGGGGGCCTGCGCCCCTGGAAGGGCGACCTGACCATTGCGTCGGGGGTGGTGCGCATGGGCGACACCGGCGTGGAGCTTCAGCCCCTCGGCGATCTGGACGACGTCGTGTTCGTCGATCGCCGGGCCATCGAAGCCGCCGAAGGCATGACCGCGCTGCCCGTGGTGGAGCTGCGAATTGCCACGTCCGGCTTGCGAGTCGAGCACCCGGACGCCAGCGGCACCGTAAAGGCCGACCTGATCGCGCGCTTTGTCGCCGCCCGGCTGGCCAGCCTCGAGGGCCGGGCCGAGGCGGTGCGCGGCCAGGCCGAGATTTTCGATCGAACCTATCGCATCGTCGAAGCGTGGGCCGACTTTACCGGGCCGGTCGAACCGGCGATCCACATCGTTTTGCAGCGCGCGTTTCCGGTCACGCTGGTGCGCGTGAACGTGGACGGCACCATCAGCGAGCCGATCATCGAGCCGGTCGCGGAGGGCTACACGCGGGCACAGGCCCTGGCCATCATGCTCGGCCAGGATCCCGACGACCCGGCCCTGGCCAACGTCCCCGCCGAGAGCCAGCTCGGGGGGGCGATCGCCAGCGCGGTGGTCGGCGACCTGCTCGGCGAAGTGCCCCGCCGACTCGGCATCCCGATCCACGTGTTTCGCCCGCAGACCGATGGCTTTCAGCTCGGCTGGTACCTGCGGCCCAGCGTGCTGGTCGGCTACCGCGCGCGCACCGGTACCGTCAACGAGCGGCAGAACGCCAACGAGGGCACGGTCGAGTACCGAATCTCGCGCAACTGGATCCTGGAGGGCCGCTACGGCGATGCCCAGGTCGGCGCCCTCGACCTGCTGTTCATCATGCGCTTCTGAACGCGCGCCGGGTCGGGGCCGCGCTCGGCTGGGGCGTTTACGCCCGGCCCCGTCGGACGGTCGCGGCCCTGGCGTCGAGCCGCTCGCGCTGGAGTGCTCGTCTGCCTCTCTCGTTTTCGGTTCGGTCGGAGACGAGCGGAGCCAGCCCCGGGGCATCCGGGGCTGACGCTCGAGTCGTCATTCCTGGGGGGCGGCTGGCTCGCCCTCAGCGACCAGGTCGTCGTCGTCGTCCCAGGGCTTGGGCTGCGGTCCGGGGACAATGTGGGCCAAATCGGGATCGACCCCATCGTCGCTGCGCGGTCCGGCAGCGTCTTTCTCGATGCGGCGCTCTTTGCGCTGCTTGATCTTGTCGGCGCGCTTGCGCTGGCGCTCTTGTTCTCGCTGTCGTTTTGCAAAGGTGGCTTGGTTTCGTCCCATCTATCCTCCGATTTCAGCGGGCCAGTCCTGGTGGGCGGGGAACCGCCCTTTCGCGATCGGCCAGGTACTTTCAGTCTCGTGACAATTCGATCGCCGCCGACAGGGTAACCCGACGCCCCCATGAAAGGCGGCGACGTCGCGGATTTCGTCGCTGGCGATTCCGGAAACGATTGCGGCTGCGGGCCCCGGGACCAAGGTTATCCGGAGCAAATCCCCGGACTTTCACGGCTCCGTCGGAACGCCGGCCGGAAACTGCGATCCCGGGGATCGGCGCCCAGTGTCAAAGACCGCACACTCGCGACCAGCTGGCACATTGGCTGTGGTGCCTGGGGCACACCGAGGCCGCCGTTTCAGCACCGGGCTCCCGGTTTTCGCGAGGGAAGGGGCGGCCCGGCGGTTGCAGTTCGTTCACTCGATGCTCGGTCGACTGTGCGCAGTGGGTGTGTTGGTGTGGGGGCTGTCGGGCTGCGCGGCCGCGCTGGTGGTGCCGCCGTCGCGGACCGATGTCGGGGCCGTTGCCGCTACCGACTCCAGTCGGTCCGCCGCCCGCGTCTCGGCGGGGGTTCACTACGCGAGTGCGACGCGCGGGCACAACGTCGCCTGGGACGCGGGCGCCGGGGCGATACACGAAGAAGAGGTGCCCCATGTCGACGCCGTCGACCCGGCAAAGGATCCGAGCGTCGGCAAGGCCGGCTCGCGCTATCGCACTGGTGGCTACCTGGAGTTTTCGCGGGCGATTCAGAGCAACGCCTACCAGCGCTCGTGGCTCGGGCTGCGGGCCGAGGCGCTCATGCCGTCGGCGCTGCGCGGACCCAGGCGCGACCAGCTGGTCTACGCGGTCATGGCCCGGCTATCGACCGAGCTGTATGCTACCGGGGCCGGCATTGGCGCCGAGGCCGCGGACAGCGCGTTCGTCATCGGCGGCTACCGCGGCACGTTCGCCATCGGCCTGTACGCCGAGGCCGGCCTGCGCGGCCAGCTCGACGGCACACCCGCGTTCATTGCCAGCAGCGGCTTGAGTCTGCGTCTGCCGTTCATGGCCGGCGCCGGGGTCGCGGTCAAGTAGCCCCGGCGCCGCGGACGCGTCACGTCGGTTGCGCGCCGGTGAGGCGGGCGTGGTCGCGCGCGATGGCCGCCTGGCGCTTGGCGCCCAGGTAGGTTTTTCGCAGCGCGGGGTCCTGGAGCGCGGCCGAGCGCTCGCGCACCAGGTCGCGGGCGCGGCCGGCGGTTTCCCGCGCTTCGTCGAGCAGACCGGCGGCCTCGCACAACGTGGTGTGCACGTGCAAAATCATCTCGCCGCCGTCGCGGCTCTTGTTGGCTTCGTAGCGGGCGAGGGCGGCCCGCGAGCGCTCGACGGCATCGTCGTCGCGGCCGAGTCGAGCGAGGGCCAGGCCTTCCACCGCCAGGCTGTACATCTCGCCCACGGGCATCGGCATCTTGCGCGCCAGGCGCGTGGCCGAGCGGGCGAGCTCGAGGGCGCCTTCGGCTGGCTTGCCGGTCTCGAGCTGGGCCAGGCCTACGTAAATGAGCGCTCGAATCTCCTCGTAGCGGTCGCGGCTTTCGGTCGCGAGCTGCAGCCCGCGCTCGAACATCTCGAGGGACCTCGCGTACTCCTCGCGCTGAAAGAACACCTGGCCCAGGGAGATCAGCATGTCGGCGTTGGACCGCTCGTCGCCGTTTTTCTCGGCGAGCTTGATGCCCTTGCGCAGGTACTTCTCGGCCCGGTCGGGGTCGCCCAGGTCGTTGTACGTCTGGCCGATGTTGCCGAGCTTGAGCGGCATCGAGGCCCGGCTGCCGAGCTCCTGGTCGATCTTGAGCGAGCTTTTGTAGTGGGCGAGCGCTTGCTCGGGGTCGCCGAGTTCCGAAAAAGCGATGCCCATGTTGTTGAGCACTCGCGCCTCGCGGCGGCGCTTCTTGAGCATCCGGTAGATGACCAGCGCTTCGGCGAACGACTCGACCGCTTCGGTAGCGCTGGCCTGGTGCCACTGCACGGTGCCGCGGGCGTTGAGAATCGAGGCGCGCTGCAGAAGCGACTCGCTGTCGTCGCCGCACAGGTCGAGAGCCTGATCGCACAGCCGCAGCGCCGCCTCGTGCTCGCCGATCTGGCGCTGGACCGAGGCGAGCAGCCGCAGCGCTTCGGCCTGCAGCAGCCGGTGGTTGGCGACTCTGGCGCTCGCCAGCGCCAGGTTGGCCGATCGTTGGGCCGCCGGCGTGCTGCCCGTATCGAACAGGTATTGCGCCTCGCGGCACTGGGCGAGGGCCAGCTTTCCCGGAGCTTCGAGAGCTTTGGCCGTGGCCAGCATTTTCTGGATGTCGGCCCGCTGGTCACCTCGCCGGGCGAGATGGCGCAGAATGCTTTCGCGTCGCTCATAGGCTTCGAACCGCAGCTCGTGCTCGTCCGGGCCGAGCAACTTGAGCGCGCGGGCGAGCTGGCGCATCGCGTCGCCGGTGCCGCCGACGCCGATGGCGTAGCGGGCCGCGGCGATGTAGCGCGCGGCGGCCTCGCGGTCCTCGACGGCGAGCTCGAGGTGGCGCGCGATGATGGGGTCGTCTTGCCCTTTGCGATAGCCGGGCGCCTCGGCGAGACGCCGCGCCGCCGCGGTGTGGAGCGTGCGTCGCTCCTCCTCGGGCAGCATCCGGTACGCCACGGTCATGGTCATGTCGTCCCGAAACGACAGCAGTCCGTCGGAGCGCCGGTTCATCATGCCCCGGTCGACCAACGCGGCGAGCTCGACTTTGACGTCGCGCCCGAGAAGTGCCGTCACCTGGTCGCTGGTAAACGAACGGCCGAGCACCGACGTGTGCATGAGAACGTCTTTTTGGGCCGGGTCGAGCCCGTCGATGCGAGCGGACACCAGGGCCTCGATGCGGGTTGGCACCTGCACCGGCGCGTCGCGCCGCACCCAGTGCAGCAAGCCGTCGGGGTCGGCGCGGACCACGTTTCGCTCGATCAGGGCGTCGAGCATTTCGTTGATGAAAAACGGATTGCCGCCCGTGCGCGAGACGATCTTGTCGGCGAGGTCGTCGGCATGCTCGCCCTCGGCAAAGCGGCGCGTGACCAGCTCGCGCGCCGCCTCCGGGTCTAGCTCCGACAGCATGATCACTTCGGCCTTGGCGGCGGCCGCCCCTTCGAGCATTTTGGCATCGGGGCGGGCCGTCGAGATTGCGTAGATCGGGCGCACGCTCGGCAACTTCGACAGCTCCGAGAACAGCTCGCTGCTCTGGTCGTCGGCCCAGTGCACGTCTTCGGAGACCACGACCAGGGGTTTGTCGGCTTCGAGCTTGCGCTCGACCCGGGACAGCGCGGCCAGGATGAGCTGCTTGCGCTCGGCGGGGTCGCTGTCGTTGTCGATCGGGTCTTCGGCGCGCACGCCGAGCATCATCTCGACGGCGCGGACCATGCTCTTGACCTCTGGCGTGTCGGTTTCGTCGCCGAACAGGGCCCGCGTGACCATCTCGAGGCGCCGCCGCACCTCGGCGGGGTCGGCGCCATCGCCGACCGCGAGCAGGTCGCGGGCGAGGTCGGCAAAGATGCCATAGGGCGTGTACGAGGTCGTCGAGCGGGCCGCGGCGCGGACCACGATGGCTTCGCCGGGGGCGATGGTGTCGAGAAAGGCGCTTACCAGACTGCGCTTGCCCAGGCCCGCTTCGCCGGCGATGAGCACCTGGCGCTTGTCGCGGGCAACCAGCACCGCGCGATAAATATCGCGCAGGCCCTTGAGCTCGAGTTCGCGGCCGACGAGCTCGCCCGGCCCTAGCGAGCGCTCGCGCATTTGCTGACCGCGGTCTTTGGCGCCGCGCAGCGCGTAGACTTTGGACTGGACGAAGCCCGGTGGCGTGTCGGCGCTCGGGTCAGCCGACGGATTGACCAGGTCGGGCTCGGTGGCGACATCGACGGTGTCGAGCTCCTCGAAGGTCCACTCGTCGCGGGCCACCCGGAACACACCGGCTCCAACCAGCAGTTCGTCGCCGGCAGCCGCGCGCGCCAGGCGCCGGGCGACGGCCGTGGCCGACGCCGAGAGTTCGTAGCGAAAGCGGCTACCGCCCCGCCGGTGAAGCACCGCGACGCCGCGCTGAACGCCGATGCCCAGGCGCGCCGTCGGCGCCATGTCGCCGACGATGGCTTCGAGAGTGTCGATGAGCGAGAGCCCGGCTCGGATCGCCCGGCTCGGATCGTCTTCCGCCGCGACCGGCAGCCCGACCACCAGGGTCAGGCCGGCCTTGTCGATGCGGTGCACGTGGGCGTCGTGCTTGAAGGCGACATCGCGAGCGGAGTGGGAAAACTGATCGAGGAGCTCGGCCGCGCGCTCGGCGCCAACCGCCGCCTCGAGGGCCGACAGCTCGCGCACCTGGCCCTCGATGACGAACACGTGCTTGCGCTCGCGGGTCTCGCTCAGCCCCGGCAGCGGCGTCGCCAGGTGGCTGCCGCTCTCGGAAAGCGAGCCGTTGGTATCGTTGGAGCGCCCGGTGCCGCGCGCGAGCAATGGGTCGCTGCCGTCAGCGCTCGGCGGCAGGGGCGGCCGGGTCGAGTCGGGAATGGTCGCCGTGACGAACGCGGCCAGCGTGCTCGAATCGATGGGGCCGTCGTCGGCGTCGGCGGCGTGGCGAAACAGGAATCGACCGAGCGCCTGCTGAAAGTCGCGCGCCGTCTGAAAACGCTCGCTGCGGTGAAATGCGAGCGCCTTTTCGAGAGCGCGGGCCAGGCCGTCGGGAACGCTCGGATTGACCTCTTGCGGCCGGGGAACGTCGCCGGACTTGACCTTCTCGAGAACTTCTTTGCCCTTGCCCTCGAACAGCTGGCGACCGCACACCAGCTCGAACAGCAGAGCGCCAGCGGAGAACACGTCGGAGCGGCGGTCGACCGCTTCTCCGCGGGCCTGCTCCGGGGACATGTAGGCGAACTTGCCCTTGATGACCCCTTCTTCCTCGGTGATGGTGCGGGCGCGGGCGATGCCGAAGTCCACGATCTTGACGGCGCCGTCCCACGACACCAGCACGTTGTGCGGTGAGATGTCCCGGTGCACGATGCCGAGGGGCTCGCCGAAGTCGTCGGTCTTGCGGTGCGCGTAGTCGAGGGCCTGGGCGACCTTTTGCGTTACGTAGGCAGCGATGCCGTACGGCAGGTGCGGGCGCGTTTTTTGCGCCTGTCGCAACAGGCGCAGCATGTCGACGCCCTCGACGTGCTCCATGGCAAGGAAGAACGAGTCCCCGACCGATCCAAAATCGAAGACCTGGACGATGCCCGGGTGATTGAGGCCCAGGGCGATCTTCGCTTCGTCGACGAACATGGCCTGGAACTGCTGTGAGCGCGCAAAGGCCGGATGGATCTTCTTGATGACCAGATCCTTCGACAGGCCCTGCGCGACAGCGGTCCGCGCCAGGTAGACCTCGGCCATCCCGCCTCGGCCGATGCGGCGCACCAGCTTGTATTTGCCGAACTGCTCCATCGCAGCCAAGTGCCCGAGATTGTATCAGCCGAAGCCGCCGAAAGATCGATCGGCAGGGCGCCCGAAAGTGCTCTTCCTTGCGGTCCGATCGCCGCGACATCTGGATCAGAGATCCGGCCCGTTTTCGCTCGAATGCGCGTCATTGCCCCCCGACTCTCGGGGACCGGCGAGCCGAACCCGGCTCCGGCAGGCGGAGCGAAAAACGTTCACTTCGATGGCCCGAATCCGGCCGTGGGCCGGGCCGGCCCACGGGTCTCCGAAGGCGTGTCCTCCGGGACCCGGCGGTGGAATCGTACAGTCTTGCGGTCTCGCTTGGGCCAGCCGGGCTTCCTACCGAGCCACTCGACACCGGGACCGCTTGCGCTCAGCTCCAACAGTGGCTCCCACGCCGCCGCACTGGCCTTCGATATCGACCACGGTTCGTCGGCCCGGCGGAGCGCGAGCCGCTACTTTTGGACCGGCAGGGGGGGG
>JGI12316J14372_10000372_pt1 | contig 90391 bp, 75 predicted proteins | sample MarCyaLeptolynsp_FD_14372 | JGI IMG/M metagenome (IMG submission 14372)
GGCGCTAACCCCCATTTCTTCGTGCTAGAACAGAAAAATGGGTTATTTTGAAAGCCTTGCTCCGCAAGGCTTTCAAAATAACCTTCCAAGTCGTGTTGTGAAGAGAAGAGAAATTTATTTTTATTTTTTGATTTTGGATTTTCAATCTTGAACTAAAATCGTTTGTCAGTACTATTTTGCCTGTGCGGTTGAATGAGAACAGACAAACTTTTCTATAAGCTCTTTCAGGCGTTTCCGGAACTGCTGTTTCAGCTCACCGGGCAATCTGCCGATCTGGCTGGGGCGTACAGGTTTGCCTCTGTTGAGGTCAAAGAGCTGGCCTTTCGTATTGATGGTTTGTTTGAACCGAGAGCGGGCTTTGCCGATTGCCCAATCCAATTTGTTGAGGTGCAGTTCCAGAAAGACGCTGACTTTTATTGGCGTTTCCTGACGGAAATTTTGCTGTATCTGGGTCAGTACAAACTCGACCGTCCCTGGAGAGCAACTGTATTCTGGCAGAACCGGGATCTGGATGATGGGGACATCCCCTTGCCCTATCAAGCCTGGGTGAAGGCGGGTAATATTCAGCGGATTTATCTGGATGAACTTGCCCTGAAGCCTGCGGATTCTTTGGGCGCGGGCATTGTCCAGTTTATTGTTGCGGCTGAAGCGGAGGCTGAGACCCAAATTGAACCACTTTTTCAGCAAGTTAGAGAAACCTTGAAAGATTTAGCCAGCCAGCAGCAAGTTATAGAATTGATTGAAAAGGCTGTTATTTACAAGTTTCCCCAAAAAGACTATCAGGAGTTGGCGGCCATGTTTACCCAAACCGACTGGGAGCAAACCCAGTTCTATAAAGATGTCCAGCAAAAAACCAGGCTAGAAACCCAGCTCAACAATGTTCCGAAATTATTGAAGATTGGATTGACGCTGGAGCAGATTGCTAGCGTGCTGGATTTAGACATCGATATTGTCCGCAAAGTAGCTCAGAGTCAAGATCTTGACTGAAACCGATTGAAAGACAACAATGTTTACTCAAGCTGACTGGGAGCAGACTCAGTTCTACAAGGATGTGCGTCAAAAGAGCAGATTAGAAATGATTCCTAATTTGTTGAAGATTGGATTGACGCTGGAGCAGATTGCCTATGCGCTGGAGTTAGATATTGAGATTGTCCGCAAAGAGGCTCAGAAGCACAATCTTAGCTGAAATCAGAAAACCAGGAGAGACCTGTTTACGTGTTCAAGTTACCCGGGGTTGTCTGCGATGTTTACCCAAACGGATTGGGAACAGACTCAGTTCTACAAAGATATCCAGCAGAAAACTAAGTTAGACTCTATTCCTAAATTTTTGCAGCTGGGATTGACGCTGGAGCAGATTGCTTATGCGTTCGAGCTGGATATTGAAATCGTCCGTAAAGCATTTCAGGAAAAAGGTTTCAGCTGAAGGTAATCTTCTGCGCTGCTTCTCTCAGAAAAGGAAGAGGGCGAACGACGGGACTCGAACCCGCGAATGGTGGAACCACAATCCACTGCCTTAACCACTTGGCTACGCTCGCCATTGCATTTCTGACTATAACATTAGCGTTGACGAAATCGATCTGATTGGCAAAGACGTCGATGAAATTGGGCAGAAATTCTGTTTGCGATCGCATTTTCAGCCCAAGATTCGGCCTCGATAGACTCTGCAGCACTGAAGTGCCTACTACAAGCTTGCACAATTTGAGTTGTCTCAAAGTACTAGAGGAAATTTTTTCCCTGTCCTCTGCCTTCCATCAGATCTGAGAAACTTTGTTGAGTTTTTCTGCATCAACTGGTGTTGATGGGTCTGATTTTCCTGCTGCATTAGTCTGGGTGCTGTGGGATCTGAAGTTGGGCGAGCAGGGAAACGACAACTTTTGCACAATGAATCAGGGGTTAACTGCTGTATTATTGCTGCTAAACCGCTTCCACTTCGGGATTCTGAGTGGTTACCCGATCGAAATTGCGATGTTGGTAAGGGATGGGGGCGAACTGATCGGTCAACATTGGTAGTGTTTGGCATCAGGGTCTTTGAGTATCGATCGAAGTGTGTGTTTCCTTTTTGAGAATTGGCAATTACCAGCAGGCTGTTGCGATGAAGAGTTTTTTGAAGGTTGCGGTTGTTTTTACAACTATCGGCTTGGGGGCATTGGGCGGGGCTCTGGTGCTGACGAATCCAGGGACGGTAGCTTACGAAGATTATGCTCTGGACAAGTTGACGGAATATTTAAAGGCAGAGATATGTCCGAAAGCACCATCTTTTCTGGGTTTTTCGTTAGAGGCGCAGTGCAAAACGTTGGTGGATACGGGCCAGCCTAATTTGGATCGGCTGATTGCTCAGGGGACAAAACGACAAAATTTCATTTTCTTTAGCGTTTATAAAACTGAATTGGCTTTAGTGCCACCGCTACCGTCCTATCGTTTTGAGACGGTGGGAATTTTGCAGAGATTTTATACTTATCAGGCAGATGAGATTGAAACGCAAAAGTAAGCTTATTGGTAGAGCTTGACTTTTGTTGGATGGTTCATGAGTGAATAGAGGTAAACAAGTCATGATTTTTGAGCGTGCGGGTGCAACCCGTGCGCTCAAAAATCATGACTGCCATAGGACTACCTATGAGTTATTGTGTTCTTCCTGGTTGTGTCGATCCGGAAAATCCAGATTCGGCGAAATTTTGCCACAGTTGCGGCTCGAAGTTGTTGCTGAGGGAGCGCTATCGCCCGTTGCAGTTGTTGGGACGGGGGGGGTTTGGCCGCACGTTTCTGGCGCGAGATGAGGATATTCCCTCGCGGCCAACCTGTGTGGTGAAACAGTTGTGTTTTGAGGGGCAGAGTGCGGCAGCCTTGAACAAAGCGACGGAGTTGTTTCGTCAGGAAGCGGTGCGTTTGGACGATCTGGGTCAGCATGCGCAAATTCCAACATTGCTGGCGCATTTTGAGCAAGATTGCTTGCTTTATCTGGTGCAGGAGTGGGTGGAGGGAAAAACCCTGGAACAGACGTTGGAAACTCAGGGATGCTTTAGCGAGGCTGAGATTTGGGAATTGCTGCAGGATTTGCTGATGGTGCTGCAGTATGTTCACGAACGGGATGTGATTCATCGGGATATTAAGCCAGCGAATATCATTCATCGGCAGCGCGATCGCAAGCCGGTGCTGATTGATTTTGGGGTGGCGAAGCTGATTACTGCCAGCGCTCTGCAGAATACGGGCACTACCGTGGGTAGCCTGGAATACATGGCTCCTGAACAGTCGCGCGGCAAAGCACTACCGGCTAGCGATCTGTATAGCCTGGGCGTGACCTGCATTCATTTGCTGACGCAGGTTTCTCCGCTCGACTTGTTTGACATTCAAGAAAATCGCTGGGGCTGGCGCAATGCCCTGCCGCCGAGCAATTCCGTCAGCGATCGGTTGGCAGAACTATTAGATACCCTGCTCCAGGGGGCGGTTAGCCAGCGCTATCAATCCGCTAGAGAGGTACTGAGGGTTGTCAAACGGGGGAGAACGGCTTCTCCTCTTCTTTCATCGAGGCAAACGCGATCGCAATCCTGGGCAGGATCGCAACGGACTGTCTCTGGAGGCAAAGTGACCCAACCTGCTGCGTTGGCACAACCGCAAACCCAGGTTAAACCTGGCGCTCAGCAACCGCGATCTGCACCTGCGCGTAAAAAATCTCCCCTGAGTCTGGTTTCAGCTCGGGGAGTGGACTATCGTAGATTGCGCGATCTCCTGGCAGCGGCAAAGTGGCAGGATGCCGATCGGGAAACGGGAGCAGCGTTGTGTCTGGCCGCAGGGAAGTTATCCGGGGCTTATTTCTCCAGTGGCGATTTTAAGAAATGCGCTTGCGAAGATTTGCAGATTGTGGATGAGTTGTGGCGGCGCTACAGTGGCAAACGCTTTGGGTTTAGCGTCCAATCAGCCATCTATCTCAGCGTTGGCGAAGATTATGGCAGCTTTTGCGATCGCGTCGCCTGGCCCGCCCACAACGCTCCCAACCTGGATCGGCATCTGCAATTCAAACGCTCAGCTCCCAAAGGGCACCTGCCATCGCGCATTTGGGTCGGCGGTACCCAATGGTGGAAGCACATCGAATTTCTCGCTGCCAAACTGACGCAGTGTGGCATTTGTTAACGATTCATTATTTCGGTACGCACCCTTTTTTCGGGAAGCAATACTGCTTCAGCTCTGAAATTGAGATGTTCTTAGTTTGAATATTCGGATCGTCTACTTCGCTGACCACTTTATTTTTGACATATCCCAGGTGATTGACATACCATGCCGTTCTGGTCACATTGGTCTTGCTTTCAATGACGCGATCGTCCATCCCTGGAATACTGATGATGGTTTTGGTCGTTTGAACGCCCGGTGTCACCACTTTCACAGTCTTGAATGTCCCGGCAGGAACCGTTACCTCTTCAACGCTGATAACTTGATTCGACTCATCGATAACCGTCTCGGTCTTGGTCGGCGGCACATTAGCGCTGGGACGCTTGCCTTTCCAAGCCCAGGTGGCATCAACAGTGGGTGGATTTTTCAAGAAGTCTCTGACGCGAACCTGATCGCTGGCCCGCACATAGTAATCATCCAGAACAACCTGACCGTTCCGTTCTGACATTTCCCGATGCATTTTGACCCAACCGCTGGGTTTTGAGTACCAGATGAAGTAAGGGAAGCTGGGATCGGTGTAGAACTTCTGTTTGTACCAGGTGCTGCCATCTTCTTGTTTCTCAGTCGCCACCACTTCTGCGGTTTGGACTGTATCTGTGGTTGGGCCGAGTTGCTTCAACCCAGCAATGGAATTGGCATCATCGGTTGAGTCTTTCGGCACGCCAGAACTGAGATTGGAGCTGTTATAAATCCATTTTGCACCAACTGGCAAGGGAAAGTAATCTGGCGGCGGCGGTGCCTGAGCAAAACTCTCCACAGCAACAACCAACAGAAAAACACTGACACAAAGGGCAACAAGATTACGGATTTTGAACACGCATACTCTCCTAATAAACGGTTGCATCCCATAGACCTGTCCGAGAACTGGAGTGGAAGCCCCTCTCCGGGGGGCTTCCACTCCCAATTTGCCGAATGGGTCCAATGAATGATGAGCAGTTTGTTGAGGTTTTAATTCTACAAGGCTCAGACAGCAATGTCCGCAAAGCAAATCGAATTACTGCAGGGGTTGCTCTCCAGCAATAAGGATTCACAAACAGACGAGTTTCACCTGTACGCTGAAAAATCCTTACTGGTTTATACCCCTATCCCTGCAGTGATGAGGACGCAGGATTGGGGACAGACGTTCCAAAGGGTAGGGAAAACATAAAGGAAATATAAAGATTTGGTAAAGCGTCAGGAATCGATCGTGTTGCGATAAAAGCGACAAAACCCTGACAGAGCGTCCGCTTGGTTAAAACCAGAATGTAAACTTTTGCTAAGTTCATCAAGAAATGTTGAGCTACCCCCGATCCCCAATCCTGGAACTTCATGATACGCTGTTGCCGTTCCATAAACTGGAGCGAAAACGTAACAGGTACAAGTGAGTAACTTCGAGCGCGGTTCTCCAATTGAATCGAGAGGCTATGTCTTTCAGATGGATTTTGCCAATTATTTTCTTGGATACCGCAGGTTTTACGCAACCTGCGATGGCCGTTGAACGTTCTAACTCTCTTTTATTAAAGTGTCATTCACCCACGGATGGTATGAAACGAAAACTTTTGGGTGGCCTTACTGCCGCCCTGCTAACAACAACACTGACTACGGCAACCTCTGGTCAAGCTGAACAATCCCCTGTAGTTGCCAAAGACTCAACGGTTGGTCTTGCCACTGCCGAGATGTCCCATGATGCCCGTGGGGCAAAACTGCAAGGCGACTCTGACTCTACTCTTGCGACTTCTTCTCCGACCAACGGAGCCTTACAGTCTATTGAAGCGGTTAAGGTTGGAGAATATCAATCCCAATCTTCAACCCGATCCAGAGAAGAAGTCATTGCCAAGCTTCAATCGCACAATCTTGCTGGTCGTCAGGCAACCACACTTTATGTCCGCGATATCCCTGTCCTCACCTTCCTGGGATCGGGTACATCCACTCCTGGCAAAACCAAAATCGGCGAAACTGAGCCAAGCCAGGCAGTTCCTCTCAGCGCTCAAACCAAAACCATTTCTTCCCAGGACACTGAGTCCGCAGCAACATCCGCTCAATCTGGGAACGAACCCTCATCAGGCCCATCAAATACCCTGACGGAAAATAATTCTTTAGACGATTCCATGCGGCGAGCGACCGCCGTTGCTGCCAGACTGAACCAATTGCAGCGCGAAGGTGTTGATGCAGGAACCATCACCGTCAGCTGGCAATCGACTGCCGGCGTTTCAGGTTCCCGCCGCGAACGCTACATCATCAAGGTTGGTGAAGAAGAACTGGTTGAGATGAACTCTGATATCATTTTGCCAGATACCACCCGCAATCCTGCAAGAGATGCTTTGCAAGCGACCAATCGCCTGCGTCGTCTCATGGGTAAGGCATCACCCCTGCGCGAAATTTCTGGATATCCTAAACAGACGACTTCGTACAAAGTGGCTGCAGCCAGCCGCTTTGTTCGTCAGCTTGGTGGTGGCATGGCTTCCTGGTACGGCCCTGGATTTCACGGCAACCGCAGTGCAAGCGGTGAAATTTTTAATCAGAATGCGTTGACTGCTGCCCATCGCCGTTTACCATTTGGCACGCGGGTCAAGGTCACCAATTTGAACAATGGCCGTTCGGTCGTGGTTCGCATTAACGATCGCGGGCCGTTTATTCACGGACGGGTGATCGATGTTTCAGTCGCAGCTGCCCGAGTGCTGGGTATGATGGGATCGGGAGTTGCCCCTGTACGGCTAGATATCGTGGAATAGGGAGTGCGATCGCAATCCCTTCTCAACAAACTAAACCATCGTCATTTTGAGATCGCAATACTCAAATCGCAAACGTTAGCATAGATCGACAGTAAGGATATCTAACTGGGTTAGACATCACCAGAGAAGAATCTGTTTGAATGCCATCCCCCCGCGTTGAAGCGGGGGGTTATTTAATGATTTTTGGGTATATAGCAGTTCCCGTGCGACTGAAATACATGGAAATGTGCCCCTGCCTTCGGCAGGGGCACATTTCCATACCTCACTAGCCTGAGAATTGCTATAGCAACCCTGCGAGCATTCTGATTGCGGTTTTCCCTGGGAATCGCTAATCTAAAACTGGATCGGGTATTTCAATATGACTGCTCTAACCGTCAATATTCCTCCCTCAACTCAAATGACTGACGAGCAATTTTTTCAGCTGTGTCAGGTCAATCCTGATTTGAGAATTGAACGCACTGCAAGTGGAAACCTGATTTTTATGCCCCCAACTGGCGGAGAAACCAGCAAGCACAACTCAACACTCAATGCCCAGCTCTGGCTCTGGAACCAGAAGACGCAACGGGGAGAAGTGTTTGATTCTTCCGGTGGATTCAAACTGCCAAACGGTGCCGACCGCTCTCCCGATGCTGCCTGGGTGGCTGCAGAAAGGTGGAATCGTTTGAGCGCTGAAGAGAAAGAGAAATTCCCTCCCATTTGTCCCGATTTTGTTATTGAGTTGCGGTCTCCCAGCGATGTCCTGGCTCCGTTACGCGAGAAGATGCAGGAATATCTGGCCAATGGCACCCGTCTAGGATGGTTGATTAACCGCAAAGATCGCACCATCGAAATTAGTCGTTCTGGCCAACCCGTCGAGACACTACATGCACCCTCAACCCTTTCTGGCGAAGATGTTCTCCCTGGTTTTGTCCTTGATCTGAGATCTATCTGGTAAGCCTTTTCGATCCAGACAAAGTCAATCTTAGTGCTGTGACGCAGCTAAGATTGTGCAAATCAGGCATCGCAGATAGAAAACTACATCTTCAGATCGTTTTTTTTTCATCTCATCCAGTCTCCACAGCCTAAACTAGAGACAGCTCCTTTTCCCCGAATCGCTATGGCCCTTGCTAAAGAACCTGAAACCCTGGCTGCAGCTGCTGCATCAGACGGGTTAGAGACTATAATTGCCTTACCCCGCGAGTTGGAGAGCAACGAACCGGAATTGGAAAGCGACTTGCATCGCGATCAGATTAATCAGTTACTGGCCTGTCTTAAGTGGTGGTGGCGCGATCGCACCGACTTCTACGCCACTGGCAATCTGACCATCTACTACAACCCCAACAAACTCACCACCCAGGACTTTCGCGGCCCCGACTTCTTTGTCGTGCTGGGGACAGACAACCGACCGCGCAGCAGCTGGTTGTTGTGGGTCGAGGAGGGCAAATATCCCAACATCATTATTGAACTGCTCTCCAACAGCACCGCCAAAGTTGATCGCAGCACCAAGAAAGATCTCTATCAAAATACCTTTCGGACACCGGAATACTTCTGGTTTCATCCCCATACCCTGGAATTCAAAGGCTTCCGCTTAATTGGGGGAACCTATCAGCCCCTCGAACCGAATGCCGACGGTTGGTTCTGGAGCGAGCAACTGGAGCTATTCTTGGGCATCCACAACTCGCAATTGCGATTCTTTAGCCCGGACAAAAAACTGATTGCCACTCCGGCAGAGCGAGCCGCCCAGGCAACCCTTCAAGCCAAGCAGTCAATGCTGCAACAGAAACTGGCTTGGCAAGAGACTAAAGCGGCCCAACAACAAGCTGAAGCCGAACGCAAACAGCGAGAACAGACCCAACAACAAGCTGAAGCCGAACGCAAACAGCGAGAACAGGCCCAACAACAAGCTGAAGCCGAACGCAAACAGCGAGAACAGGCCCAACAACAATTGCAAACTCTGCGGCAGCGGCTCCAGGAAATGGGACTCGATCCAGACGAGCTTTAGAACATTTCAGGCATTGAGCTTTTAGGAATCGGGTCGAGCTTTTAGGAACCGGGTTCCTGTACTCAGACGGGGGGCTTGCAGGCTGTATAGCAGAGGGCAGAAGGCAGAAGGGAAGGGTAACTACATCTGGTTTTGAGCTTGTTGTTATGTCCTACATCTATGCTCGTTGTGCTGTAACGTTGACCCAAAAGATTTTGCTGCACTGAAGTTCGACGACGAACTTCGTACGGCTTCAGGGGGGGGCGAAGCGTTAGGATGGGAGTTGCTTTGTCATTCAGGGTGGGAGATAGTGAGCGATATTCCTGCGGATCATCCCCGGGCGCAGTCGTTGCGGATTCGGGAAACCATTAAGCAGTATTGTCGGTTGGGGCTGGTGGCCGAGGCGGGGCCGATTGCCCATGGTCGGGGGGAGGCGTTTGACTATCTGTTGGGGGAGCAAACCCCACCTCCTGTGCTGGCGGATATTGAGGCGGCGGCGGCGTTATTGCTGGAGGCGAAACATCCGGTGATTTCGGTGAATGGCAATATAGCAGTGCTGGCTCCGGAGTCGTTGATTGCGCTGGCGCGAAAGATCCCGGCGAAGCTGGAAGTGAATGTGTTTTATGGCCGAACGACAGAACGGGAGCAGAAAATTGCTGATTATTTAATCTCGCACGGTGCAGAGGAGGTTTTGGGGGTCAATCCGACGGCGAAAGTGCCCAGCCTGTATTCCCCGAGAGGCCGAGTGGATGCCAATGGCATTGCAGCAGCGGATGTGGTGCTGGTGCCGCTGGAGGATGGCGATCGCATGGAGGCGTTGATCCGGTGGGGCAAGAAAGCGATCTCGATCGATCTGAATCCGTTGTCGAGAACGGCGATGAATGCGACGCTCAATCTTTGCGATAATGCCATCCGGGTGTTGCCGTTGTTGGCGCAGGCGGTGGATGCTTTAAGGGCGGATCCGGGACGGCGGCGAGATGCGATCGCAAACATCAACAATCATCGCTCCATCGCTCGTGTTTTAACGTATTTGAACCAACGGTTAAAGACCCTGGGGACGCAGATATATGAATTTTGCCTGGTAGAAGCGACTCAAGCGCATGTCGATTTTATTTTAGACCTGGCCCAAACAGCGTTCGAAGACGGTTGGTGGCCGATTGAGGGAAATATGCTGGGACGAGAATATCTACACTCAACCCTAAACTCGAATGATGCTTTTATCTATGTAATATCCTCAGCTCAGGTACCCTGTGGTTTCGTAGTTGGTGAAGGGAATGAAGCAGGGCAATGCTGTCTAAAATACCTGGCTTTAGAAAAACAATATAGAGGATTGGGGGCTGGTAAACTATTAGTAAATCAGCTTGAGGAAGCGGCAGTTCATAAGGGATTTGGCAAAATCATTGTACAAATACCCAATCCTTGTATTGATGTCCAAGTTTTGTTTTTAAATCAAGGTTATGTTATTGAAGGGTTCTGTAAAAAAGATGCGTGCCCATGCCCCATTCTGGTGATGACCAAGGAAGTTTAGTGTTCGTTGATGTGGGTAACTCAGCTATTAAGCTTGGTATAGCGGAGATTGTATCGACTCAAATCGATCGATATAAAACTTGCAGAACAGCTGAGGAGTGCCGTCATTGGCTGGGTGCTTTGCCTTCAGATACGATTTTATTTTATTCATCGGTGAGACCAGGGTTCGATATCCAATCGTTGCTCCCTGCTCCATCGTGGAAAACGATTTCGGCGGAACAGTTTATCGATCGAGAAAAGATAAAATTTCCTGAACGTTTAGATATCGGCATTGACAGAAAGCTCGCCTGTTTGGCTGCTGACCAGATGGTTGCTCAACCGTTGATTGCGATCGCGTTGGGAACCACAACCACATTAACTTGTATCTCAGAAAACACTTGTGACTTTTCCGTCATCTGGCCTGGAATTGGGCTGTCGCTCGCAGCGATTGAAAACAACACCCGCATTCTTGTGGGTCGAGAATTGAGAACTTTAACGAGTCTGGATAAAACGATCGCAATCCAGGATTCGGTTCATTTAGGCGTACTGATGTCTACCCTATTTACTTGCGAAGGGTGGCTAGAACATTTTAGACAGCGTTTTAATCAGTCACCCAATACGATCGTTACAGGTGGATATGCGATTGCGGTCTCGAAATTTTTGCATTTTCAGCATCGAACAGAATCAGATTTAACCTTGAAAGGATTATCGATTCTATTTTCACATCACAAGGAGGTATTCCTCCAGATATAAGGATTTTAGCGTGTGCGGGTGCCACCTGCGTGCGCTAAAATCCCTAACGTTTACCACTACCCACAAGGATAACTGGCTATGAAAGGACTCTGGTTGGAAAACAAGCAACTGCGATTTCGAACAGATTTACCGCGTCCTACCCCGCCAGAGGATGAAGCTCTGGTGAAGGTCGTCCGAGCGGGAATTTGCAATACGGATTTAGAACTGCTGAGGGGCTACTATCCCTATGCAGGCGTTTTAGGGCACGAGTTTGTCGGTGTGGTGGAGCAGGGACCTGATCGCTTGCAGGGGCAACGGGTCGTGGGGGAAATCAATGCCACTTGCGGTCAGTGTCGGTTCTGCCGCAGCGGCCAGCCGACCCACTGCGAAAACCGCACAGTGTTGGGCATTGTCAACCGCAATGGTGCCTTTGCTGACTACCTCACCTTGCCCGTTAAGAATTTGCATCCGGTGCCAGAAAACGTGCCTACGGACGCCGCAACGTTTACGGAGCCGTTGGCCGCAGCGCTAGAAATTCAGGAACAGGTTGCCGTGAATGAGACGCAACGAGTGCTGGTGGTTGGCGATGGTAAGTTAGGTCAGCTGGTGGCCCAAACCCTGGCTCTGACGGGCTGCAACCTGCTGGCAGTGGGACGACATGATGAAAAGTTGGCAAATCTGGCTGCACGAGGGATTGCAACGGGTCGGGAAGATACAATCCGCGATCGCAGCTTCGACATTGCCGTCGAATGTACCGGCAACCCAGACGGATTCGAAACCGCCCGTCGGGCCCTGCGGCCCCGAGGCACTCTCGTGCTCAAGAGTACCTACGCCGGTAAGCTGAGCCTGGATGCGTCTACTCTTGTGGTCGATGAAATTACCCTGATTGGCTCCCGCTGCGGCCCGTTCCCCAAAGCCCTGGAATTACTCGCCCAGGGAAAAGTGGATGTGCAGCCTTTGATCCAGGCTCGTTATCCCCTGGAACAAGGGTTGGATGCCTTCGCCCGGGCTCAACAGCGCGGCGTGATGAAGGTGCTGTTGGCCATGGAATAAGTGATGACTGCACATCAGATTTGGTTTATTAGACACGGCCAGAGCGAGGGAAACGCCGGCCTGCCGACAGCCAATCCACGGGAGACGGCCTTAACGTCCCTGGGACAAGCGCAAGCGCAATGCATTGCGTCCTGCATTCAAACCCGCCCGACGCTGCTGGTTCTCTCTCCTTATATCAGAACGCGACAAACGGCAGAGCCGTCGATCGAAAAATTTCCCGGTTTAGTTCCAGAAACCTGGCCCATCCAAGAGTTCACCTATCTCAGTCTTCCAGACGATCGCGCCACCAGTCGTGAAGAAAGGCGACCTCTAGTGACAGCTTACTGGCAACGATGCGATCCATTCTACGTTGACGGAGACGGGGCCGAATCTTTTTCCCAGCTGATGGCACGGGTTGAACTGACTCTCAAAACGTTGCGGGAACAAACCGGCTTCATTCTCATTTTCGGCCATGGTCTGTTTATGAAAGCATTGCTGTGGTTTGTTTTAGATAATCCAAGCACCATTAACAGAGAAGCGATGAAACGGTTCGAGCGCTTCAGTGGTGCGATCGCAATTCCCAACGCCTCAATTTTGAAACTCCAATTTCCAGATTCAACAGAAATCAGGCTGAGCAATTTTCTGACCGATCATATTCCCGACCATCTGAAAACATGAAACCAGATGTAGTCAACCCTTCCCTTCTGCCGTCTGCCCTCTGCCTTCTGCCTTCTGCTATATAAACAAACTACGCTACGAGAGTGTTGATACTGGTGTTTGCAGCAGCGCTAACCAGGCTTGCATGGATGGGGGGCGATTTTCGGGTTCCAGTTCCATGCCAGCGAGGATGGCGCGGTGGGTGCGATCGCAAATCCCCGCAACAATCTGCTGAGGCGGTACCAGCGGTAGATCGTTCAACTTGCGATCTCGAGCAATGGCGGGTCGCTCTCCCGTAACTGCCCAATAGAGCGAAGCCGCCAGACTATACACATCCACCGTTGGCTCCCAGATGCCTTGATATAGCTGCTCGTAGGGTGCAAAATCCCGATTTCCCGCCTTTGCCGTGGCACTTCGGAGGTTAGGAATCAGCTCTTTGGCAATGCCAAAGTCAATCAACACAGCAGTGGGGTGCGATGAAGATGAATCGGCTCGCAGGATGATGTTGTTGGGCTGGGCATCGCAGTGAGTCAGCCCCAAACGATGCAGAGCCACCAGAGCATTACCAATCTGCTGAATGCAGCTCACCGCCTCTGCTTCTGGTAGCGCTCCCTGACGTTTCACCCGTTGAGATAGAGTTTCCCCAGGTACAAAATTCATCACCAGACAATGAATCTCACCCTCCTGGAACCGATCGCAGATGCCAACCATGTGGGGATGGGGGTGACGAGAAAGACGAGCAAGCAGTCGCCCTTCTTCGAGCAATCGCTGGACAAATTTTTCGGAATCAGGATTGCTTTTGGGCGTCTTGACAGCGACTAAACGATCCAGGGGAACGTGCAGGGCTTTGTAGACAATGCCAGAGTAGCCCCGACCGAGGACTGCTTCGATAACATATTGGCCGTTTTGCAAACGGTGTCCTGCGGTCCAAACCATTGCATTGTTCTCGGAGATCGCGCTGCTCCAGACGCAGAAGCGAGGATGCCATTGTAACCCAAAAACACCCCAGAATGGCATCGTTGGCCGATTCGTATAGTCGGAAACTGGCGTTTGACTCGATCCGGTCAGGGATTGAGAACATACTCTTGCGGTTCAGATTTGCATCTCGCTATTAATACTTCTATACTGCATTAATGACACAAACACCATTCGATCAGTTTTCCAAACAGCACCTGAAAATTTTGCTCTTGCCCCTGGGTACAGTCAATATCAGCTGCGAAGTCCCAGGGGAAGCACTGTCGATCGATCTCTGGTTCGAGCCGTCCGCACCAGTCGATCTAGATCGGGACAATCTGAGATTGCTGGACAAAATTGCAGCGACGCCCTGTCTGCTGGAACCGTTTCGCAATTCTCCCTCTTCTGCGGAGATTCGCAGTTGCTTGCAAAAACTGTACTGGATTCATGGGGACTATCAACGTCAGGCAGCCCAGAACGATCTTCACCTGCACGAAGCGGCATTGCCGCAGCTATGGATCCTGGCTCCCTCTCTTTCCCCACGACGCGCGCAAACCCTGGGCGTTAAAACCGATCCAGATCGCTGGGGTGCAGGGATCTACTTTTGGGCACCTGTCCTGAAAGCAGCTATTATTGCCATTAACCAATTGCCAGAAACCCAGGACACCCTGTGGTTGCGATTGATGGGTAAAGGCAAAACCCAAACGCGCGCCATCGAGGAAACCCTGGCCTTACCCCCTGATAATGCATTTCGTAGCGATGCTGTGAGATTGTTGGAGACCTGGAAGATTACTATAGAGAAAGGCAATGTTCAGAATCGGGAGGATGCAGAGCTGATGTCAACCTTTATGGAAGTGTATGAGGAGCTTTTGGAACGCGATCGCAAGCGGGAAGAAGCAGACAAAGAGGCTAAGCTGAGAGCTGAGGAAGCTGAACGCAGAATTCTCGAATTGCAACAGCAAAAGCAAGCACTGCAGCAGCAAACACAAGCACTGCAGCAGCAAACACAAGCACTGCAGCAGGAAAAGGAAATTGCCAGACAGCGAGAGCGCTATGCTACGCTTGAAAGCCTTTTGCAAGCGAAATTTGGTGTACTGGATGAGTCGTTGTTTGCAATGATTCAACCCCTTTCGCAGCTACCTGATGAGGACTACACTCAATTGCTGCTACAAATGTCCAATCTCTCACGAGAAGAGTTGTTGGTGCGATCTGGCCAATAGTCTGTAAAAGTCTGAAGTTAAGGGTCACAGCACTGCGAGAATAGGGTGGAGATTGCAAAAGGCCCAAACCTCAATTGAACGCATCTTTCTCCAAGACAATCATTGCCTGTGCGATTCACTACGATGAAAAATAACGGAAATGTCCGATTATTTCGAAACGAAACAGAATGTCTTCAAGGCGCGTTCCGGAGCCGATGTTATGGATAACCTTGAGGCGTTGGGTGCCCCGTGCATGGATATTTGAGACGAGTCCTATGTGCAACAAACCGGAGGGCAATCGCCAGGCAACGATATCGCCAGGACGGTAGTCAACCGGTTGGCTAGTAATGGGGAGTTCTTTTCCCTGGCGACGCAGAAAGGTGTTGATGTTGGGCACTCGACGATGATCGATATTCGGGTCGGGGCGGGATAGATCCCAGAGATTGGGATAGGCGTGAAAAGCCTGGGTCATGTCTTCATGAATCAGCACTTGCAGGTCAACCCCGGTATTGCGGAGCGCTCGTACAACCACATCAGTACAAACACCTCGTTCGATAGGGACATCCCCGTTGGGATAGGCCAGTCCCACGTAGGCTGGATCGTAAGTGGTGGTTTTGCCAATTTGTTCCATGGCTCCGGTAACCAGCAGTGCTGTTTCTGTATCCAGATCAGCGAGCTGAATCTGGCTTTCTTTGCTAGCTCCACCTGATGGAGATCTGGTTATCGCATTGGGTTGACAGCCTGCGATCGCAATCGCGCCAAGACAAAACAGAACAGCCAGGGAACGTCTGAACATCAACTATATGCTCCAATCAAGACAGTGTTAGGCAAACCCACTTCATTGTGGGTAACAGACAGCAGTAACGTCAACCCAAAACCCATTTTTTCACCACAACGGCACAAAGAACACAAAGCAGGCTGAGTTATATAGCGCTACGCGCTGTTCATTGGTCATGGTTAATCGTTCATTGAATACTCTGAAACCACAACATATCAAGGTTTTATAACGTTCTGTCTCTGTTTCGATCTATGTCCTAACCCAAATGCGTAGTGCTATACCATTTTGGATTTTAGATTGCCGATTTTGGATTGAATAAAGGCTAACTGGACAAACATTCTGCTAATTTCATCCGTTGCATCTCCAAGTCAAATTGGTATTAATCTTCGTATTCTCGATCGGGAAATCTGCAAAAATACCTGGATAGTGTTGGTTGGCAACACTATCCAGATCCATTTCCCCTTGCTTCCTTTTTTCTCTTCTGCCCTCTGCCTCCTGCCTTCTGCCCTCTGCCCCCTGCCTTCTATTTACCTTTCGTCTGAGCCTTCACCTGTTCCAGGGCAATTTCTCGCATAGCCTGGAAAGATTTCGCATTGGAAGCGCCCTCGATTGCCTTCACCGCCAGATCTTGAGCTTGCTTCAGCGCTGCATCCAGCTGTTGAGACAAGGTTTCCAGGCGAATATCTTGCGTGTCAATCGTCGATTCCAGCGACTGCAACCGCAATTCATAGAAGCGTCGATTGCCTTCCACTTCCTTAGCGTACAAGTCTGCTTTGACCTTAGCTTGCTGATGAGCGATGCCTTTGCCTTCTTCCTTTGCCTTTTTGATGCCAGCTTCCAACTCGTCTGGGAAGCCTTCAACTTTTGCCTTGGCCTCTTCGAACTGTTTCTCTTGCTCAGCAATCTGCTCTTCGCGCTCCAACCATTGTTTCTTCTGCGCCTGCTCGGTTTCTTCTAACTGCTTGTTGCGGCTCTTGCGTTCCTGCTCGTACTGCTCTGAGGCTAACCCGCGTTGGAGTTCGAGGTCGTAGGTGTATTCATTTGCATCTCGCCGTTGCAATTTTGCCAGCGTATCATTGCGCTCCTTGACAGTTCTTTGATGCTCTTCCTGCTCTTTCTCCCAAACCTTTTTTGCCTCCGCCCTTTCCTTCTCCAGGGTTTCGCGCCTCTGGCTGAATGCTTCATTGAATGTCTTGAAATTGTCTTCATACTGTTGAATCAGCTCGTCCAGGCTCTCATCGGTGATTTGTAGACCGTGCAAAGCTTCCAACTGTTGGACTTCCGCTGCCATTGCCTCCTGCAATTCCTCCAGTTGGGACGCCTCCCGCGTCAGCTTTTCAGACAATTCGCTGACCGCACCGCCAAAACTGAGCTGCAAGGTATCCAAACTAGTCAGAATTTGCTCAATACCGGGTTGCAGAAGAGAAACAGACTCCCGTGCAGGTTCTGGTGACACAACAGTCGTTTTCCCATTCCCATTCGCTGATGGGGATTGTGGCGGCGACATCAATTTGACCTTCGCCGCTTGAGCCAGTTGGGCCTCCAGTTTTTTCTTTTCTTTCAGCAAATCGTCATAGGCAGTGAGGATCTGGGCTTTCGTATCTTTGGCCGTAGGTTTCTTTACCATCGATCGTCTCCAAAATTGGGTTATGGTTCATGGTTAATTGCTCATGGTTAATTGCTCATGGTTAATTGCTCATTGCTCATTGCTCATTGCTTAGGATGATGGCTCATGGTTGATTGCTCATTGGTTAAGCACGATGAACAATCAACAACTAACGATGAACCATGAACCATGAACCATTAATAATCAACCATTAACAATCAACAAAATTACTCAGATTGTTCTGCAGCACTCAATTGGTTTGAGGAGTTTTGAAAGGCTCGCATGGCTAACTCTTGCGATTGCCGCGAGGCAGCCTGAAGTTGGGCTGAAACTTCTGCAATTTGTTCAGCCTGCCGCTGAATCTTTTCTTCCAGAGACTGAATTTGCAGTTCGTAACCTTGCTTGCTTGCTTCCCATTCCTTTTCAAACAAATCAGCCTTGACTTTCGCTGACTGATTAATCTCACGGATCCCCTCTTCTCTTGCTTTTTTGGTCGCTTCTTCCAATTCATTCGGAAATGCCTCGATTTTTTGCTGGTATTCTTCCAATAACGATTGGTTGGCAGCAATTTTTTGTTCGCGCTCCAGCCATTGCTTTTCATTGTCCTGGCCGGTTTCCTGCAGTTCGCGCTCTACCTTGCGACGGCGGGCTGCATAGTCATCCAGTTCCATGCGGCGCACTTGTTCGGTTTCGTAACCATCGTCTTCTTCCTGGCGCTGCCGCTGCCGTGTTAGCAATTGCTCGCGTTCGCTGACAGCGGTATCGTGTTCCGCTTGTTCGCTTTGCCAGCATTCTCGAGCGGCAGAAATCTCTTTTTCCAGGGCTTCCTGTTGCTCGGCTGCGGTTTGTTCAATCCGCTTCAGTTTTTCTTGATGTTCCTGGGCAAGCAGGTGCAGCGTGTCGGCAACGACTCTGACGTGCTTGGACTCTTGTAAACGCTGTCTGGCAATTTCAATCGCTTGTTTGAGTTCCTCGAGCTTGGCAGTTTCTGCGTTCAGGTTGGTGGAGAGGGTGCGAACTGTGGTGCCAAAGTCGAGTTGTAGGTTGGCCAAACCTGTGACAATGTTATCGACAGTGTATTGGGAGGCTGCTCCCAGAACGTTCTGGCGGTTTTCTTTTTCAGCTTCTTCTTCTTTGGTTAAGACTTTGGACTCGATCTGGTTGCGGTCTAACAGAATCTGCTGGAATTCGGCCAGAATTTTAGCTTTGCTGTCGGTGACTGATGTTTCGCTCATGGAGAACTCCTTTTTATTGAAGGATGGTTGTTTTTTTGGGGTGCCTGGATTTGGTGTGGAATGTGTTGGAGATTGTGTTTTTCAGATAGACGTGTCTTCCTTTGATGCCGCAGGCATGACGCGCTCTAAAAAATCATCCAACCCAAAACTGGGCGTGCCAATCCTCTCCATTTGCCCTTGTAATGGCTTGTCATCAATAGACTCAGTCGGAAATTGGAGTGGAAGCCTCCGGAGGGGGACTTCCACTCCAGTTCTGGGACAGGTCTAATGGGGGAATCATTTGTGCGATCGCGACAAATCCCCCATCTCATAACAATATATTGGGCAAAAAGAATCTAAAGATGTAAACTGTAGTTGTCAATCTCTGCACATTATCATAACCCGATCGCTTGAAATATGCAACCTGCAGAGACAATATTTGAATACTGTAGTTGTCAATCCAGGCAACACAGTGGGAGCAAGAACAATGGGACAAGAAACATTTGGTCAGAACGTTCGCAAACGACGGCTTGAGGAAAAACTCAGTCAGGAAGAATTGGCCAATGCTGTGGGGATTTCTCGCAATTACCTCTCTAAGATTGAGCGCGGGAAGGCAACCAATCTATCCTGGCAAAAGAGAGAGCTTCTGGCATCGGTTTTGGGTTTGGGGAAGGAGTCAGCGGCAACTGCACAACCGCACGATGAGTTGCCTCCTGGTTTGGCGGCGTTCGCCCAGGCGGCAGCGTTGCCCCCTGACGATGTCATGATGTTGGCACGTCTGAAGTACCGGGGACAGCAGCCCACTACCCCTGAAAAATGGGAACTTCTCTATAACGTCATTAAAATGACAGTGGGGACGTAAGTTGGACATTATTAACTCAGGAACTTAAGTGTGAAGGGTGTGGATCGACCAGCGCATTATCGCCATCCGGGACAGGCGTTTATCGCTCGATATGGTGGGATCCAGATTGAGCAGGATGTGCAGCGATATGTTGAGTTTTTGCGGCAAGAAGCAGGATTGAGCAACGAGCCACCCATTCATTTGGATGCCATTTATCAGCACTTTGGCATGCCAGCTCCGTTGCGGGCACCGCTGACCGATCAACAGGGTATTCTGGTCGATAGTCAAACAGGCATCATTTTGATCAAGGAAGACGATCCAGGCGTTCGCCAACGCTTTACCGAGGGTCACGAGTTGATGGAGCTGCTCTTTGATGCTCAGGAACAGTTGGGGCAAGAGGTCGCCGCAACCTGGGAAATAGATGAGGGACGGAAGGAACAATTGTGCGATCGCGGAGCAGCTGACTTATTAATGCCTCAATCTTCTTTTGTACCCAGATTGCAGGAGTTGGGGATTTCTCTAGATACAGGCTGTGCGCTGGCCAGTCTTTATCAAACCTCGTTGTTGGCAACACTGATTCGGATGATGCAATACGGCACCAGCGCCCATGCCCTGGTGATGTGGCACTATGCTCTGAAACCGACAGAATTGAAACGCTTAAAGGATGGGGAGCCTGAACCTCGAAAGAAGCTGCGCGTCTGGTGGCGAACCTGGACAAAGGGATGGCGCAGCCACTTTATTCCCAAAGATAAGTCAATCTCGCTGGATTCGCCCATCTATCGCGCTTATCGCACAGGTCGAGTTGAGCGCGCTGTCGCTTGTCTCGATCTGGGACAGGGAAAAATCAATTGCCAGGTGGAAGCGATGCCGATGCAGATTGGCGTCAAGGATTGCGTGCTTTCAGTGTTGCACTCAATTGAGAAGTAAGAATTGTTGTTCTTTGAGGGGTTAGAAAATTGCGATCGCAACTGCACCCAAGACCATAATCAGCGCTCCGAGCGAACGCGCTCGCAACCCTTTCTCTTTGAGGAAAAAATGACCCAAGAGGACGCTAAACACAGCACTATTTCGCTTAATTGCGATCGCATAAACGACTAGTGTGAGCTTGAACGCCAGCATCTGACAGGCCACTGCTATGGCATTGAGTAAACCAATCGCCACAAGATTATAAGCTGCTCCCAGCCGCTGCTTGAAACCGATCCTTGACCTGGATAAAACTACTGGCAGCAACGCGATCGCAATAAAACCATAGACAGACGCTGCCCAAAAAATCGGCCCAGAATTTAAGACACCAATTTTATCGACATTCGCAGTAATACTCCAGATAAAAGCAACAATCAGCATTAACCGCGGTCCCGTTTCCTGCACGATGGCCCTGAGCGGAGCCAGATATCCCTGTTGCTGTCGATCGAGATTTAAAACATAGGAACCGATGACCACTAACAAAACGCCCCCTAAACTGAGAGGTGTGGGGAACTCGTTCGCAATCAACGGTGAAGTAATGAGGAGAAATAACGGACTAAAGGTAGTGATGGGCGCAACGAGAGATAAATCCGCAGACTTTATCGCCTTGACTAACAAAAAAAAAGCAAGGGTATCGAGGAAACCGCCAATGGGCAACGCCAACCAAAATTGCCTGTCTAACTCAGGAATGCCATTCAGAACAATTGGTGGGATTAAGAAGAGAGTCGTGAAAACAGCGAGGGACCAGGCAACAATATATTCATCAAACTGCTCAAGGCTTTTCTTATTAAAAACATCTCTCAAAGATTCCAGAAAAGCAGTTGCAAGGGACAAAAAAAACCAGGCCAATAAATATTCTCCCTATCAGCGGAAATCCACAGCAATTTGCATCCTTAGACAAAGAAAACCACCCGAAACAGGAAACTTGTCGCAGCTCCCCTCTCGTCATCCAGACCCACTATATAAGCACAAAAACCCCAGGTAAGGATAATTTGCCCTCAAACCAACGATTCTTTAAGCCAGTATCCTTACCTTGCACTACGAGTAAGAAGATCTCCCCATCCCCCTGAGATTCATACGTTCATCTTTTGAAAAACACCAGATCTCAAAACGGACGGGGTTCACTTAGCATCCGGAGCTGCATCATTTCCAGGGGTTATACCGGAGGGAAGTACTTCCCGTCGCGGAACTCCCATCCGGTCACGGACTGCATATATTCCTGCGAGCTCACACCCTGAGCCCTCGCCTTTTTCGAGACGTTCTTGGTATTAATACCAAACTGCTGACAGAGCTGCCCCTGGGTCATTCCATCTAGCGCTCCGGCAGGAAGTTTAGCCTTAGCAGACTTCGCCTTGCTCGCTGTCGGCTTGCTCGCCCTGGAAGGCTTGGCCTTGCTCGCGGTTGGTCTGCTCGCCCTGGAAGGCTTGGCTTTGCTCGCGGTTGGTCTGCTCGCCCTGGAAGGCTTGGCCTTGCTCGTTGCCATTGGCTTCGCCTTAGCAGACTTCGCTTTGCTTGCGACTGGCTTCGCCTTAGCAGATTTTGACTGACTGGCAGACTTGCCGTTGCTTGCCGCTGCAGCTTTCGCCCCCGCTGCTGGTACTGCTGGCTCATCTTCAGAAGAGTCAGCGCCCGCAGCACTTTCCAGGCTGGCGATGCGTTTCCGGATTTCCGCGAATTCCCGTGCCAATGAATCAACCTGGACAGAGAGATCGGAGGCGACCCCATTAGCAGAGGCAGAAGATTCTTCCCCTTGCAAATATTCAGCCAAAATCGCGGTGATTGCTCCGCTCAAGGAAGCAATCCGATTGCTCTTCTGGTAACCCACTAAGGAATCATAAACTTCAGGGGAAAGGTAACTGGTAACTTTTGGATTCTTGGTTGCCATCGTCGTTCGCATCGTTAGGTTATATTGAGTCTATTTGTAAACCTCACCCATTTTTGGATCCAGCAATTCTGCCACCAGGACAAACTACAAGGTCTCAAAATAGATGGGGTTTAACCCAGAATTTACGACCACCAGGGTCGCAACAAGTTTCAGAAACAGTGAATCTGGTTGGGAGAATAGGTCTGATTAATCCTGACTGCTACGCCTGAGGAAGATTCTTTGCTCGCTCCCCTCACCCCTTCGTTGGCCAAAGGCTTGACAGGGATGATGTTCGACATCGCCAAACAAGTTGGCAGTAGTACGCTCCAGGTCATCAGCGACTGGCGAAAAGCAGCAGCAGCTCTCAAGCATGGCGCTGACAAATATCGCAATCGCTACGGTTTACTGAAACTCTTTGGAAGGATCCACAAGAATAGGACTAGAGATAGTCTACACCCAGGAGCGCTTCCTTGACGATCTTAATATACGTCGCTTTGACTTAATTGAAACGCTGAAGACAGCAAATCGTCAAGTCCCTCAGCAAAATTTTAAGATTGATGAGCAAATTGGCCATCGAAATAGCACCGCTGTCGAGATCGAATAGCCCGTTTTGGTGGTGTGGTTTTGTTCGGAGACGGGCAGTTCGCAGATCTGCGACACCCAGAATTACCAACATTCAGAGATGATGCAGTTGTAGCCGAAGCCGTTGCCTGTCAGGGATGTCAGCGCTAAAACGATTGACGACCCTGATTCTTGCCTTGCAATCCGCCATTGTCAGAGAGTTCGAACATTTTAGTTTGCCTCTACTGGAGCGGTCGGCGATCCGAACATTGAGGTCGGCGATCTGAATGTTAATGCAAGATGTTTGATTGCAAGAGAAATTGCTGTCCATGAGTTCACCATCGGTTCAGGCCATCAGGTTCCAGAAGTTCGTAGTTGGCACTTCAGTGCTGCCCAAGTCTGGATGGGGCTAAACCCTCACTACAACCCTGGATTCCGTCATCAGCTCAGGCCCTTGAGTTCCAGAAGTTCGTAGTCGGCACTTTAGCGCTGCTCAAGTCTGGATGGGGCTAAACCTTCACTACAACCCTGGATTCCGTCATCAGCTCAGGCCCTTGAGTTCCAGAAGTTCGTAGTCGGCACTTCAGTACCGACTGATTCCAGATAGGGCTTTCGTCCCCACTATAAAGCTGGGTTGATAATTTTTGTTGTCAGTCTGTCCCCAGAGATGTATCCTACCGTATTACCGCCCATCGCAACCGCTGCATCAGGGTATTTGCGTAACGCAGCCGTCCTATCGCAACTCTCTCGCAGTTGAGGCGGTAGGATTATCAGTATGATGTTCGAGAAGTTCGACTGCATTCTCTTGACTGAATTATGCCCCGTCATCCTTAACTAGAAGCATTCTGTACTGCTTATCGCAATCTCCAATTGTTGCCTTTGTTGACGCCGGAGGAACTGGATCGGTTTCGGATTGAATATGGGGAGGATGCGATCGCAGAGCTGGAGCAGGTGGTCGAGGACTGTTCGCCTGCAAATAACAAGGTCATCTTTGCGGGACATCGCGGTTGCGGCAAATCGACGCTGTTGGCAGAGTTCGGTCGCCGCCTGGAAATGGCAGAAGATGAAAAGTACTTTGTGGTGTTTTTCTCGATTGCCGACCTGATCGAGATGTCGGATGTGAATCATATTACTATTCTGTTTGCGATCGCAGTCCAGCTGGTGGAAAAAAATATCAACCGCCGCATCAACATCAAACCCTCCACCCAGGAAGCGCTGGAACGCTGGTTCGCCAACCGCACCCGCATCGAAATCAAAACCCCAGTCAAAGCAGATGTCTCCGCTGGCTTCGACCTCTTCGGCATCATCAAAGGTAAACTGAAGACCGACTCCACCATCCGCGAAGAAATCAAACAGACCTTCACCCACAACCTCCCCGACCTGATGGACCAGATAGACGAAATCGCCGCCATCATCCAGGTCACCACCCATCTGGACATCCTGGTCATTATAGACGACCTGGACAAACTCGGCCTGGCCCAGGTTTGCAACATTTATCAAGAACACGTCAAAGCTCTCTTTCAGCCCAAATTTCGCCTCATCTTCACCATCCCCATCGCCCTGCTGCGCGAAATGCCCCTCCGTAGCCGCCTGGAAACCGAAACCAACACTCAGATCAAATTCCTCCGCGCTGCCAAACTGTTCGCCACAGGAGCCAACCGCGATCCCGCTGTCGCAGCTAATGCTGCTCCCCTCGATACCTTTCAGCAAATTCTCGACAAACGCCTTTCCCCCGATCTAATCGATCCCGACACCGCCCGCCAGATCGCGTTCAACAGTGGCGGCGTCCTGCGAGAACTGATCCGCATCGCCAACGAATGCTGCAGCCATTGCCTGTTGCGCCTGCGCCGCAAGACGCCCCCCGATCAGCTCATCATCAACCCTGAAATTCTAGACACAGCTCTCAATCGTCTACGCAATGATTTCGCCACACCTCTGAACCGGATTCACGATCAAATCCTCAGCACCCTCTACGAGAAATTTCTGCCCAACAACACTAGCCAAACCGAAGAACAGAAATTCCTCGATTTGCTCCACGGTCCCTACAGTCTGGAATACCGCAATTGCGAGATCTGGTATGATGTTGGCCCCTGGTCATTGAACTGCTCCACCGTCAGAGTTCGTAACCAGTTCGTAGTCAGCCCTTCAGTGCTACCCGACTCTAGAATTAGAGCTACATCTTTTTCTACGAACCAGAGGCGGCCGCGATCGCAGCAGACGCGGGTGGGGCTAAAGCCCCGACTACGAACCTGCTTGTAGTCAGCACTTCAGTGCTACCCGCGTCTAGAAACAGGGGTGCCTGCGATAGCGTCTGACGTGCTTGGGCTAATACCAATTTGACTTAGAGATGCCACTGATGAAATTGGCAGAATGACTGCCCAAATGGGACGCTTGCCCAGTCAGCCTTGCTTCAATCCAAAATCGGCAATCTAAAATCCAAAATGGTATAAAGCCCCGACTACGAGCCGGGAGGAGCAATCTAGCCCGACACTGCAGCAGGACTGGGATTCAGGCAACCATTGATGATGCCCTTCAAAAGTTTCAAGATAGTCGCCGCTTCGACTTTTTCGCCATAGTCGCGGGAGGATTCCAGGGAGAGGGCAGGTTTGTCGGTGTCGAGACCGGAAATGCGCGCGCGGATAAAAGTCCAGGTATCGGCAATGGTGTAACAACCAAAAATCTCCTGGGGATCTTGAGGATGGTGTTGCCAGTTCATGCGGCCCGCTGCTAGCAGTTGGCCGTAGAGTTGATACTTGAGATTTTCGGCTTCTAAGCCTCGCTTGGCTTCAACGACAACCAGATAGGGCGTTTTCAGTTCTCCCATAATGCACTGACCTAACACCCCGTCGGCGATTCCCGAAAGTTTAAAGGTCTTGTACTGAGCGCTGAGTTCGACCTGGGCCCAGGCTTGAATCGAGTCCTGTTCTGCCAGCAATAGGAGCGGATAAATCGCCCTGGACCAAACTGTGGCTTCGTTCATCAGGGGCAGACGTTCTCTCAACAGACGGGCTTGCAGATCTTGAACCTGTTGCTGTTCGCGATCGCGCAATCCCATCATTTCCACCGACATCCACTCTTCCGAGAGTACATCCCGCTCCGTCAAAGTCACTACAGCATCGAGATCTCCCGGTTTGAGCTTGGACAGGGAAAGATGAATCATAACGGTCGAGTGCAGTACAGTACAAGCTAAAATGAATGCGGTTAAACGAATGAACAGCTGCAGCAGGGAAGATGAGTTATCTCAATCGAGTGCAGTACAGTACTCGCTCAAATGAATGCGTTGGAGCTGAGTCACTGGACAAGACAGGTCATGCAATTGTAAGGCAGTTGGAGCCGTCGCGCAACCCATCCCCTTGAATCGCGGGGCATTGCAGAAAAACGTTTCAGATATTCGCCCTTTCCCGGCTGAAGTCTGTCCAGCCCCCTTCAATGCCGTTCTCCTATCCCGATCGCGCTTCTTCCTTTATATCTATATATATAGCGAATATATATAGCGAAATCTATAACGAACCTATAACGATATTCGACAAACGATATCTCCCGACGAGCGCAGCACCGACAACGAACAAGAGTACCAGATCCTCCTGGCTTCGATCGAAGCCAGCGAAGGCATTCTGGCCCTGTTCGTCGCCATCTGCGATCGCACCGACCAGCGCCAGCGCCTGATCCGCCGCTACGAAACCGACCTCCAGGACGCCGACCCCCCATCCGCAACTTCCGCATCCAGCTCAACTGTCGCGAACCCAGCCTCAACGCCGCCCTTACCACCCTGGTCAACCGCGAACCCTACCTGCATCCCGACAACCGCGATAATCGCCCCGCCATCCTTACCGTCACCGATGCCGAAGAACTACTCTTCATTTGCCTCAACCCCGAAAACCGCAGCGACCAGGAAAAATTCTTCGGCTACCTGCAATGGACCCGCGAAGCCCTGCGCCAGTTTCCCTACCCGATCGTGGTCTGGATTACGCCCCAAATCTACACTCAGCTGAGCCAGCAATCCCCCGACTTCTGGAGCTGGCGCAAAGGCGTCTTCCACTTCAGTTCTGAAGCTGTCTCCATTTCCCCCAGCCAGACATTCGAGGCCGACCGCCACCTCCCTCAACCAGAACGCGACCCGAAAGGACAAGCCGAAGCCGACCGCGAACAGCTGCCCCTGGAAGATTTGCAAGACCTGATCGCCCAAACCCGCGAACAGCAAGGCGAGCGTTCCCCCACCCTGGTCACCCTCTACAGCTGCCTTGCCCGCGCCTACCAGCGTCGCCTGGACAGCAACACGGCGGCGGATTATCTGCCAGAACAGGCAAATGCGATCGCAGCCTGGCAGCAAGCGATTGACCTGCAGCGTCACCACGACCTGAAAGCCGATTGTCCATCAGCCTCAGCCGACTGGGGTCGCTCTATCAGGATCGGGGGCAATATGGCGATGCCCTACTCCTGCACCAGCAATCCCTGGAAATCGAGCGCGAACTGGACAACCGTCAGGGAAAAGCCGTTTCTCTCAACAATCTGGGCAAGGTTTACGAGGCTCTGGGCCAGTATAAGCAAGCGCTGCAGTTCTTCCAGTACGCTCTGGTCATCGAGCGCGAACTGGACAACCGTCAGGGAGAAGCGGCTTCCCTCAACAGTCTGGGCCTTGTTTACAAGTCGCTGGGGCAATATCCGCAAGCGCTGCAGTCTCATGAGCAATCCCTGGAAATCAAGCGCGAACAGGGTGACTGTGTAGGGGAAGGAGGATCGCTTTGCAATCTGGGGCTTGTTCATTACAGCCTGAGACAATATCTCCAAGCCATTGCCTTCTATCGTCAGGCACTACCAATTCTGCAGGAGATCGGTCATCGTCGGTTTGAGGCCATTACCTGGTTCAATCTGGGCGATGCTCTGGCCTGATTGGATCGCAAGTGGAAAGCTCGATCGGCTTACGAACAGGCCCACGAGCTGTATCAGTTCATGAAACTGGATGAGGAGGTTGAGGACTGCGAGGCAGCGATTCGAAACCTCGGCATGGCAGTTGCAGTGACACCGCTGCGAGCGCCTGCGATTGGGGCAGAACTGCAGCCCCAGCCCCTCGAGCCAGAGGCTCCACCGCCGCTGCGGCCATCCTGTCGGCACCGGCGCAACCGGGCGCGGCAGCGGCTGCAGGCAGCATGGCGGCAGATTGGGCGATGGCTGCAAGCCGCATGGCGACAGTTGCGAGTCTGGTTTCGTCTCCGTTCGTAGCCCTAAGCTTGTAGTGAGGGCTTTAGCCCCGCCGCGTCTGGTGCGATCCTCAGTTCGACCTCGTAGTAAGGGCTTTAGCCCCGCCGCGTCTGGTGCGATCCTCAATTCGACTTCGGAGTGAGGGCTTTAGCCCTATAGCGTCTGACGCGATCGCACCACGCTCTGGTTCGGAGCAAAAGATTTTGCTCGATCTCCCAGACGCGGGTAGCACTGAAGTGCTGACTACAAGCGGTTTGTAGTGAGGGCTTCAGCCCTGCCGCGTCTGGTGCGATCCTCAATTCAACTTCGGAGTGAGGGCTTTAGCCCTAGCGCGTCTGTCAATCGCACGAGTCTTGGGTTCGGAGCGAGGGATTTTGCTCGACCTTCGAGACACGGGTAGCACTGAAGTGTAGACTACAACCAATTTCGTAGTGAGGGCTTTAGCCATCTACCGCGTCTACCGTGCTCTGATTCGGAACGAGGGATTTTGCTCGATCTCCCAGACGCGGGGGGTACTGAAGTACCAACTACGAGCTTTGTTTACAGGTCGTCCCAACCGCGACCGTAGTCTTTGAGGGGATGTTGCACCCACAGGTCGCGTAGCTATTGTCGACCGTGATGTTCCAGATACCAGTGGACGCTGCTTTGAGACCAATCATAGGGAGATTTGACCCAACCATGTTTGACAGGGTTGTAGTGGATGTAGTTGAGTGTAGTGTAATATTGGCGCTCGGAATGAATGGCGCGGTCGGCGTAGCGATACCAAATCCGGCGTGCGATCGCATCATCTTCAAGGTGCCATTGACGAGACGTTGAACCATGGACAGTCTTGAAGAGAGTGCTTAGCTCGACAAAGCGAGCGACCTGAACCAGCAAGTGATAATGGTTGGGTAAAATAACCCAGGCTCGGATTTCCACATCATGGTTCGTGCCTGTTTCCTAAAGGAAATTCAGCAACTACTGACGGCGAGGAGAAGCATGCATATAACATTGATGTTCGTAACAGGCAACAGTCAGCAAATAGAGCGTTCGCTCGCGCACTGGATGAGGTGGTGCGTGGCGGGGAAAGCCGCGAGCCAGACGTTGTCGAACTAATTCAGCCTGTTGCTCAGCTGTGAGTTGGCGATATTCATACATGACTTCCTATGATACAACTCGTAGTGAGGGCTAAAGCTCTTTCCGTTCGTAGTCAGGGCTTTAGCCCTGCCGCGTCTGACGCGATCGCACAAGTCTTGGATTCGGAGCGAGGGATTTTTCTTGACCTTCGAGACGCGGAGGGCACTGAAGTGCCGACTACAAGCAGTTTGTAGTGGGGGCTTTAGTCCTGCTGTGTCTGGTGCGATCGCACCCGTCTCTGATTCAGAGCGAGAGATTTTGCTCGCCCTTCGAGACGCGGGGGGCACTGAAGTGTCGACTACAAACTCCTTGAAATAAATATTGTTGCGATCTTCTAAGCACAATCGAAGATCGGCCTATTAGCCGATGACAAATGCCCAACTGTCATTCCAGAATAGGTCAAGGATGTCCCGTCTAACAGCGAGTCAGGCAATCTAAAATTGTTCAAGGGATTCTGTGCTGCTGGATCGCACAACAGCAACGAAAGTGTCCCAGGCGCTCTCTCAAGAGACTTAATATCAATGTTGCTGGTTGCCTGATATCAATCTTATTCATTCTAGATTTATGTCAATCTGATTGATTCTGATTCGTAACGCTACTGAACGATGGAGGTTAATCCCATGCCCACCCAAATCGGAGTTGGTCTGAGCCATCACCGCAACCCGAAGGTCGCAGGGCAAGAAGCAGCCCGCAAAGCGATGGATCAGGCAGGCAGCACCGAGGTAGACTTTGTCCTCATGTTTGCCTCAGTTGGATATCCCCAGCAACGCTTAGTTGAGAGCGTGCGGACAGCAACAGGCCATGCTCCACTCTGCGGTTGTTCTGGCGAAGGCACTATCGCTATGGGAGAAACCGATGAATCCAATTTTTCGGTATCTGTCATGGTTTTCTCCTCGGATGAGTTGCAATTCAATCATGGCTTAACCTCTGGACTGCAGGCGGATCCAGCTCAAACAGGGAATGAAGTGGGGCAAACCGTCCAGCCCCAGCTGAGGCCAGATACGATCGCGCTGTTCCTATTTGCCGACGGCTTAACCTTCAATTTCGATCGTTTTCTGCAAGGACTGGAAACCGCACTCGAACAACCACTGCCTTTATTTGGCGGTACTTCTAGCGACAACTGGCAACTGAAACGCACCTACCAGTACTACAACGACCAGGTGATGTCGGACGCAGTGGTCTGGTTATTATTGTCGGGACAGGGTCGCCTGGCCTGGGCTGTGAATCACGGCTGTCTCCCGATTGGCAGCAAGCGCCAGATTACGCGCTGCGAACATAATGCCATTTACGAAATTGATGGTAAACCGGCTCTGGCAGTCCTGAAAGAATACCTCACAGAGGATGAAGTCGATAACTGGCATAAAACTGTGATTAATCTGTGTCTTGGGTTGAAAGCACCCAGCGACCTGCAGACCCAGTATGATGAATATCTGATTCGGTTTATTCCCGCTAAAAATGATGAACTGGCATCAATCGCGATTCAAACTGAGGTGTCGGAGGGAACAGAAATCTGGATGACCCGCCGGGACTGTGCCAAGATCGAAGCAGGCGTTCATCGAATCGGGACTGCGATCGCAGACCAACTGCAAGGAGAAACTCCCAAATGCGTCTTCCACTTTGACTGCGCCGGCCGCGGCAAAGCGATCTTTCGGGACCAGCAAAAACTAGATCTCTTAAATCTACTCCAGTCCAACATTGGAACAAACGTTCCCTGGATCGGTTTCTATACTTACGGCGAAATCGGGCCTGTAGGTTCTCGCAACTGTTTCCATAACTACACTGCTGTAATTGCTGCATTGTATTAAGCATCCCTTATACGCACCCCTCAATACCCATGTTCCCATGATTGAACCGCATCGCCATGGAAAACATCAACGAACAACGCACAATCCTTGCCAGGGAACTTGAAACCCTTCGCAATGAAAATCAGCGTCTGTCCGAGCAAGTGAAACAATTAGTCAGAGCCGAGAGCACCCTGTACTCCTTTCAGGAACAAATCGATCGACAGCTCACCATCTACCGTCGTTTATACGAAAATGGCAAACAGTTAAACACTGCCCTGGAACTCAACAAAGTATTCCAGATCGCTACTCAATTTGTCCTTTACGACCTCAATTTTGAGCGGTGTCTGGTTGCCATACACACCCCCCATACTGAGCAGTTCCAGATTCAAGCCTGGGATGGTTACTATGACGACAACGACACAAACAAATTACAATCTCTCAGTCTGTCCTTAGAAGCTCCTCCTCTGGCCAGTTTGACCACAGATGCAGAATCAATTGTCTGCGAGCAGCGCTGTAGTGACTCAGCCCTACTGCAGCTTGGTTCCACCCTCGCCCTTGATGAATACGCTGTGTTTCCCCTGGGAACAAAGAGTCGTTCGCTGCTGGGGTTGCTGATTGTAGGCAATACTCGCGAAATGGCAGCCTACCAAACCGCAATTCAAACCAATGACGAATTTATCCTCGGCCTTGCAAACTTAGCCAGTCAGCTCTCAACCGCAATCAATAACATTGCCTCTTATCGTGCCTTGCAGCAAGAAAGATCCAACCTGGAAGAAAAAGTGAAACAACTTGTTAAAACAGAGACCCAGCTTTATACCATTCAACAAGAACTGGACGACCAACTTCGTATCTATCGTCGGCTCTACGAACTTGGCAAACAGTTAAATTCCACGGTTGAAGTCACAACAATTCTGGGACTTGTCACTCAATTCGTTCTGTACGAATTGAACTTTGAACGCTGTTTAGTGTTCCTCCGCAACGAAGCCGATATCTTCTGGATCCAAAACTTTGATGGTTACTATGAAGACGAACTTGCCGAAACCATCAGTTCCCTTCATTTCTCAGTCCAGGAATCGATCGTGCAGCCGCTGCTCTCAGGTTCAGAATCCGTCATGTGCCTCACCTCCTGCCAGGAGCATACCCTACAAATGCTCAAAACCGTCTTCAAAATGGATGAATACATTGTCTTTCCCCTGGGTGCCAGTCCTAAGGCCCCATATGGTTTTGTCGTAGCAGGCAATACCGCAGAAAACGCTGCCTATCAAACCCCGATCCAGACAGACAGCATTGCCGTGTTAGGACTAGCCAACCTGGTTAGCCAAACTTCTGCTGCCCTCGAAAATGCGCGTTCCTATCAAGCACTAGAACGAGAACAACACCTGCTCGAAGCCAAAGTGGAAGAACGGACCCAGGAACTGCATCAGAATAATCTGCAACTGCAACAAATTCTATCGGAACTGCAAAAAACCCAATCCCACTTGATCCAGAGCGAGAAAATGTCTTCCCTCGGTCAATTAGTCGCCGGAGTAGCCCACGAAATCAACAATCCCATGAGTTTTATCTATGGCAACCTCGTCCATACTCAGGACTATGCCCAAGAGATCTTAGCGCTGCTCAAGTTGTATCAACAGCAATATCCTGCTCCCTCACCCGTCATTCAAAAGGCAATTGAAGATATCGATCTCAACTTCATCCTGGACGATTTACCCAAGTCCTTTGCCTCCATGAAACTGGGGGCAGAACGAATCCGCGAGATTGTGCAATCGCTACGCATCTTCTCTCGCATGGACGAAGCAGAAGTAAAGGCCGTCAACATTCACGATGGTATCGACAGTACGCTGATGATTCTGGCCCACCGGCTCAAAATTCAGCCCCACCGACCTGCCATTCAAGTCGTCAAAGACTACGGAGCACTGCCTGAAGTGGAATGCTATGCTGGGCAGCTCAATCAAGTATTTATGAATCTGCTGAACAATGCAGTAGATGCTCTCGAAGACGCCATTGAATGCGGTCGCTGCGATACTCCGCAGATTGGCATTCAAACACGCGCCCTGGAAGCGGCCTGGGTCGAAATTCGCATCACTGATAATGGTCCTGGCATTGCCAAAGAAGCTGAGCAACAGCTATTCGATCCGTTTTTTACCACCAAACCTGTTGGTCAGGGAACTGGAATGGGATTGGCCATTAGTTACCAGATTGTCACAGAACGGCATCATGGCTCGCTGGCATGCCGCTCTGCGCCCCATGGTGGAGCAGAATTTTCAATCAAAATCCCCCTACATCGAAATATGAATAGCAGGGTTGCATAATCAGGGAAAAACAAACTTACTGTATAAATCTTTGTTCCTGTCTAAATTTCCGGTGCTAACTGTTTTCAACGATGGCTTGACGCTGTTTGAGCTGTCGTTTAGCTTCCATTGATAAACCTGGATTGTTGCCAAAGCGGGCACCCTGGACAATGGCTTCGCTGAGGTCTGTACCGCTCAAATCGGTTCGATTCAGGTTGGTCTGGCTGAGATTGGTGCCTCGCAGGGTAACGAAACTCAAGTTGGCTGCGCTTAAGTCGGCTGCACTGAGGTCAGCACGGCTGAGGTCAGCGCCGTAGAGGTTGACGCCGCTCAAGTTCGCGCTGCTCAAGTTTGTTCCAAATAGATCGGTGCCCAAAAGATTGCAGCCAATTAGATTGGCTCTGTGCAGATCCGCACCTAGCAAGCTGGCTCCGCTGAGATTGGCGTTGCTCAGATCGGTTTTGCTCAGGTTTACCCCCAGTAAATTGGCACCGCTGAGATTAGCTCCATTGAGGTTGGCACCGCTGAGATTGACTTCAGTGAGAGCGGCACCGCTCAGGTCAATCTGTGCTCCACCCTGAGAGACAATTTCCCAGACTAGCTGCCATTTACTGTCCAGGTTGGTCAGAGCATCGATTGCTGCACCACTGAGGTTGGCTCCGCGCAGGTTGGCCTCGCTTAAGTCGGCTCCTAATAGATTGGCTTCATGCAAGTTAGCGCGACTGAGATCTGCCCCATGCAAATTGGCATCGCTCAAGTTGGTGTTAACCAGGATGGCTTGCTGCAGATCTGCCTCATACAAATCGGCGTTGTGCAAGTCGGCACGACTGAGATTGGCCCAACTCAGGTCAGCTCCACTAAGATTGGCTGCGCGTAGGCAAGTCTGGCATAGCCTGGCATTGTACAAATTGGCTCCACTTAAGTTGGCATTGCTGAGATCCATTCTGCTCAGATCGGCTTCATACAGGTCAGCTCCAACAAGCTCATCAAGCGAGCTGATGCCAAGAGATCCGATAACATCAATAGCCCTAATTTCAGAATGGGAGGCCATTTTCGCTGCGAGAGTATAGCGTTCAGTACTCTTCTTAGACCACCTTAGCAAAGGGAAGGCGGAGGAACCACTTTTTAGCGGATCGTAAATTTTTATCTCAACAGAACAAATTTGGATAGCATTAAACGGGTCAGGATTTTTGAGCGCGCGAGTGACATCCGCACGCTCAAAAATCCTGACCTACGGAGGACCCCAAAAATTTGAAATCTTTTAGTGAAGGCTTACAGACGTCAATTTGGAGGCTGATTCGCAGCTTCCACAATTTCCACTGAAAGCCCTAATGCTTCAGCTATTTGCTCAGTATTCAATCCCATCCCCAACAACCGGGAAATGGAGATTTGTCTGGCTTGTTCTACCTGTTGCCGTTCTTCAGCCAGCAAGCGTTCTGCTTGCTCTGCCTGACCCTGAGCTTGTTCTACCTGAGCCTGAGCTTGCTCTGCCTGAGCCTGAGCTTGTTCAACCTGAACCTGGGCTTGCTGCAGGCGTTGCTCGAGTTCGAGGGGACTCAAAAAGGGTCGGCCATCTGGATGGTAAAGCCTCAGTGCCTGGCCAGGAGACCAGTCAAAACGAATTTTTAACTGGGGACTCACCCAATTGGAGAGGGGGGAAATCGGCACCAGTTGCTGTTGCTGTTGTTGCCACCCTTCGAGTGTCAAATCATCTGGATCGTAGATGTAATATTCTTCGACCCCGTATTGCTGGTAAAAGTTGAATTTGCGTTGCAGTTCTGCTCGTCCTTTGCGGGTTTTGTTGCTATCGGAGAGAATCTCGAAGACAACCTGGGGCGGAAGGTTGTTTTCTTGCCATTGCTTGTAGGAGCGGCGGTCGCCTTTGGGCCGACCGAATACAACCATGACATCGGGGGCTTGACTGGGGGCAGGGGTTTTTTTGACTTGAACGGGATACCAGAGCAGGTCGGCAGCAATAAAAACGTCCTGGATCGCTGCAAAGAGGATTTCCAGATTTTCTTTAATCAGCACAATCCAGCGATATTGTTTGGTGTTTTCGGACATGGGTTTGCCATCGCCGGAGGGGTAGAGCAGGTCTTCGTTAAGCGGGAGGAGGGTAGTAGTCATAGCAGGAAGGCCGTTCGCTTTAATTTATTGTAAAACTTGAGCGACATTAATGTCGCTTTTACGATTTGTACTTGAGAGCGCAAGCGATCCGAATCTCTGGGAATCTCTGCTGTAACCCGTTAGAATACTATCAATTAGAGTCTGTTTAGGGTTGCTCAATATTTGCTACTGCTGCCTATGCTGTTTCAGGAAGATGCCCAGTCAACTGCTATCTTTTACCCAGATACTGATAGAGAACCGATGACCGAGAGCGATGCCACTCGCGATTATTTGCTTTACTGCGTTGAGGCGTCGAGTCTTTATTTTCGAGGGCGTTGCGCGGAACAGGCGCGAACTGAGGCGGAGCAGGCGCGAATTGGGGCGAAACAGGAACGCGATCGCGCTGAGCAAGCAAGGTTAGCTGCAATCCCAAAGCTATAAGTGCTTGGTCTTCTCCCAGAACAAATTGCTGAAACGCTTGCAATTCCCCTGGAAGTGGTGAAAGCGAAATGCTGACCAAAATAGTACTTACCAGAATAATAAAAGGTCTAAGTTGAGGATTCAAACGTCGTGGAACAACCAACTGCCGAAGTCAAACACCGGATTCAGGAGCTGCGACGAGTGCTCCAGCAGGCCAGCTACGAGTACTATGTTCTCGATAGTCCTACGATGGAGGATGCGGTTTACGATCGCCTTTACCGGGAATTGCAGGATCTGGAGAACCAGCATCCAGAACTGGTGGCTGCTGACAGTCCCACTCAACGGGTGGGGGAACGACCTGCGACTCAATTCGTTTCGGTGCGTCACCATATTCCGCTTTATAGTCTGGAGAATGCTTTTAATGCTGAGGAACTGCTGGCCTGGCAGGAGCGCTGGCAGCGCCATGCCCAGAGTGCTGGGATTGAAGCGGAAGCGATGAATCCGGAGTCGGTTTGCGAGCTAAAGATTGACGGTTCTGCCCTGGCTTTGACTTACGAAGATGGTGTTCTTGTTCGGGGCGCAACTCGGGGCGATGGTATTTCTGGTGAGGAAATTACCCAAAACATTAAAACAATTCGCTCGATTCCCCTGAGACTGAATCTGGATCGTCCGCCTGCCCGTGTGGAAGTGCGTGGGGAAGCTTTTTTACCCCTTGATGTCTTCCAACAAATCAACCAGGAACGCCAGCAAGCAGGGGAGGCGCTCTTTGCCAATCCTCGCAATGCGGCTGCAGGGACTCTGCGTCAACTGGATTCTCGTATCGTTGCGCAACGGCGGCTCGATTTTTTTGCCTATACGTTACATATTGAGGGAGAAAAGGAGGAAGATAAGGCAGAGGGCAGAAGGCAGGGGACAGAAAGTGAAGAGGCTAAGTTTGATGCTCAATCTTCTCCCCATGCCCCGTTGCCTGTTCCCTGTTCCCTATTCCCTACCACGCAATGGGAAGCCCTGGAATTGCTGCAGCAGATGGGGTTCCGGGTTAATCCGAATCGTCAGGTGTGCCCGTCGTTGGCAGAGGTGCAGGCGTATTTTGAACGCTGGGATACGGCGCGGCAGGATTTGCCTTACATGACGGATGGTGTGGTGGTGAAGCTGAATTCTCTGGCACTTCAGTCCCAGTTGGGCTTTACGCAGAAGTTTCCCCGCTGGGCGATCGCGCTCAAGTATCCGGCGGAGGAGGTGCCGACTCAGGTGATGGCGGTGACGGTGCAGGTGGGGCGGACGGGGGCTTTGACTCCTGTGGCGGAGCTGAAGCCGGTGCAGCTGGCAGGAACGACGGTGTCGCGGGCGACGCTGCATAATCGCGATCGCGTCTCCGAACTGGATCTGCATCTGGGGGACACGGCGATTGTGCGCAAGGCGGGGGAGATCATTCCGGAAGTCGTGCGGGTGCTGCCTGAGTTGCGTCCCAGCAATGCGCAGCGGTTCCAGATGCCCGATCGCTGTCCGGTGTGTAATGACCCGGTGGTGCAAGTGGAGGGCGAAGCGGTGACGCGCTGTATCAATGTTTCCTGTCCGGCGATTCTGCGCGGTTCTCTGGTTCACTGGGCCAGCCGTCAAGCTCTGGACATTAATGGGTTGGGGGAAAAGCTGGTGCATCAGCTGGTGGAGCGTCAGCTTGTCCAGTCCATTGCCGATCTATACGAGCTGACGGTTGAGCCTCTGGCGGCATTGGAGCGCTTTGGCAAAAAGTCGGCCCAGAACCTGGTTGCAGCGCTGGAAGATTCTAAGGCTCAACCCTGGTCGCGAGTGTTGTATGGGTTGGGAATTCGCCATGCGGGCAGTGTCAATGCTCAGGTGTTGACGGAACAGTTTCCCAGTGTCGAACAGTTGGCGGCGGCGGATGTGGATGCGATCGCAGCAGTCTACGGTATCGGCCCAGAAATTGCCCGTTCTGTCCACCAGTGGTTTCAGGTTCCTGCCAACCAAACCCTGGTCAAACGCCTGCAAGCTCTCGGTTTACAGTTCGTCAGCACAACTGCAGTCTCTGACCCAGCAGCAGGGACAGCAACAGCCCAAGTCCTGGCCGGGAAGACGCTTGTCCTGACGGGAACGCTGCCAACCCTCAGCCGCGATCGCGCCAAAACTCTGATTCAGCAGGCCGGGGGCAAAGTCACCAGCTCCATCAGCAGCAAAACCGACTACCTGGTCGTCGGGGCCGAAGCCGGCTCCAAACTCAAAAAGGCCCAGACCCTGGGAATTGAATGCGTATCAGAAGAACAACTCCTCTCCATCCTTGAAGGAGAATAGACAAAATTGAAGATCGCTCTGGAAATATCCATTACAATGAGGGATGGCAAAAGCCCTTTGAGCTGGCAGTGAATTGCAATGACAACGGTATTAGATGCAAGCGACCTCAGTCTTCGCAAGGTTCTACGGTATCTGAAGTTTCAAGAACAGTTTACAGATGAGTTCGCCTCCTTATTAGCACTCAAACCGCTGAATGAAACCGAGCAACAACGGCTAGAGGAAATTCGCAACACTCTAAAATCTTATTACCAAGATGGCAATATTCTGGAAGGAGAGATTAAATTCTTGTTCCTCTCGCCCTTGATGTGGTTGTCTGGCTTCTATCATCCCAATATCCGCATCAGCCTGGAAGAAGGGATCCAACGCATTGACATTCAAGCCGAAGATATTCAAATTAAAGGGCGTATGGATATTCTGGCTGCTAAACGAGAGGACTCCGATCGCACTGCCCTCTGGATTTTGCTGATCGAGTCAAAACGCGCCACTGCTGATATTGACGTTGGCTTACCCCAACTCCTCACCTACGCCTATCGTTGCTTAGACCAGCAAGATTCCGTCTGGGGACTGACCACCAATGGCAAACGGTATCAATTTGTCTATATCCAGCAGGGCAAGCCCCCTACTTACACTCTGTTACCTGAATTAAGTCTGTTGCGTCCCGGTCAGGCAAACCAGATTTTGCAGGTAATGAAAGCCATTTGCCAACCGTTTCTCATGGGATAAAGTGCGAGGCTCAGAAGGGTTTGCGCCGATTGATTTGCGCCGATCGGGTAAGGGTTGAGAAGATAGGATTACGGTTCAGATTTGCATCTATTCTGCAATACACCTATACTGGTTGAAGCGCACAAACGCGATTCGACCCGATTCATTCCTGGAGCGGTTTCAGCCAGCTTTCATGAAAACCGATTCGATTTTCTACAACATCTTTCAAGCCTTTCCCGATTTGATCTTCGAGCTGATTGGCGCAAGCCAGGCTCCGACACCGAACTATCAATTTAAATCGGTGGAAGTCAAAGAACTCGCCCGTTGCTTTGATGGCGTCTTCTTGCCGCCAGCTGGCGCGATCGCGTGCCCCATTGCCTTTGCCGAAGTGCAATTTCAGCCCAAACCCGACTTTTACTGGCGCTTCTTCAGCGAGATCTTCGTTTACCTGGGACAATATCAACCCCAGAATGATTGGTTCGCTGTAGCCATTTTTGCCCAACGTCGCCTCGATCCGGGGCTGCCACCCCAGCATCGCTGGTTCCTGAGCGATGGCGCTGGCAATCAGGCGCTCTATCGGATTTATCTGGACGAGCTGACCGATCCTGCCCCCTCCTCCCTGGGCTTGGCCACAGCGAAATTGGTGATGGCACCGAACGCAACCGCACCGCAACAGGCACAGCAACTGGTGCAACAGGCCCGTCAAAACTTGACTGGCGAAGCCCTCAAACAACGCATTATTGGTTTAATTGAGACTATTATGGTGTATAAGCTGCCGCAGTTGGATCGCCAGGAGATACAAGCAATGTTTGGTTTAGACGAACTGAAAAAAACCCGCTACTTTCAGGAAGTAGCTGAAGAATACGAACAAAAGGGCGAAATAAAAGGCCAGTTGAAAATGGTTCCTTTGCTGCTGGAAGCAGGTTTTAGTATCGAAGAAATTGCTGCGAGAGCAGGCATGGATGTGGCTACGGTGAGACAGGTGGCTCAGCAACAGTCGGGTTCAGGCCAGAACTAAATTCAGCCTTCATTAGATTGCAAGGGAATCGAAGCAATGTTTGGTTTAGACGAACTGAAGAAAACCCGCTACTTTCAGGAAGTAGCTGAAGAATACGAGCGCAAGGGTGAAATTAAGGGAGAGATTAAAGGCGAAATCAAGGGAGAGATTAAAGGCCAGCTGAAAACAGTCCCTTTGCTGATCGATCTGGGGTTGAGTGTGGAGGAGATTGCTGCGAGGCTCAGCCTGGATGTGGCAATGGTGAAGCAAGCAGCTCATCGACAGCCGGGTTCAGGTCAACATTAGGGCAGGCTGGCACAAGTCATTGAGAACATACTTTTGCGGTTCAGATTTGCATCTCCGCATCAATACGCTTATACTGACTGAATGACGCAAACACCATTCGATCAGTTTTCGAAACAGCACCTGAAACTCTTGCTCTTGCCTCTGGGAACAGTCAACATCAGCTGCGAAGTTCCAGGGGAAGCGCTGTCGATCGATCTATTTTTCGAGCCGTCCGCGCCCGTCGATCTCGATTGGGATTGGAGACCTGGAAGATTACTATAGAGAAAGGCAGCGTTCAGAACCGGGAGGATGCAGAGCTGATGTCAACCTTTATGGAAGTATATGAGGAGCTTCTGGCACGCGATCGCAAGCGGGAAGAGGCAGATAAAGAGACTAAACTGAGAGCGGAGGAAGCTCAACGCAGAATTCTCGAATTGCAACAGCAAACACAAGACCTGCAGCAGGAGAAGCAAGACCTGCAGCAAGAGAAAGAAATTTCCAGACAGCAAGAGCGCCGTGCTACGATTGAAAGCCTTTTGAAAGCGCGGTTTGGGGAGCTGGACGAAGCGCTCGCAGCCATGATTCAGCCGCTCTCGCAGTTGTCTGCTGAGGACTATGCTCAATTGCCACTGCAGGTGTTCAGTCTTTCACGGGAAGAGTTGCTGGCAAAATTTGGTCAATAGGAAGAACGCCAGAGCAGATGGGTTCAGTTCAATTGTGTTAATTGGGGGAGACGATCCATGGCTGCGATCGCAACAGAAAAGGTCCGTTGGACAATTCACGATCTGGATGGTTTTCCAGACAACGGCAACCGCTATGAAATTATTGCTGGAAACTTGTTTGTGACGCGAGCCCCCCACTGGGATCATCAAGATACGGCTGGAGCCGCTTATGCGAAGCTAAGAGCCTGGTCGCAAACGAGCGGCTTGGGCACGGCGGCGTTTGCACCGGGGATTGTTTTTTCTGAAGCGGATAATGTGATTCCCGATGTGGTTTGGATTAGCAACGATCGTCTGACTCAACTCTTAGATGATGCCGGACATTTAACCGGTGCTCCAGAATTGGTCATTGAAGTCCTGTCTTCGTCGGATAAAGATAAAAAACGCGATCGCGAAACCAAAGTCAAGTTATATTCCATCCAGGGTGTATTGGAACACTGGATTATCGATCGACAGCAACGCTCAGCAGAAGTATATCGACGAGAGCAAGGGACGCTCAAAAAAGTGATGACCGTGTTTGACTCAGAATGTCTCACCAGTCCCCTTCTCCCTGGGTTGAGCTGTCAATTGGCCTCCCTGTTTGGATAACAACGAAATCCCGATCCCCAAACAACGAACAGTACACCATAGTGGCATGACATACCCAAAATTGTCTAAATTCGTAGTTGGCACTTTAGTGCTACCGAGGTCTATCGAGTAAGGATTATAGCCTTTTCGACACCCTAACTCTATTGCATCAAATTCGCCTGCAGTCCACTACAAAAGTCTGTTCCCCGTTCCCTGTTCCCCGTTCCCTGTTCCCCGTTCCCCATTCCCTAACCCTCTGCCTTCCAACTATCCTTCCCGAATCAGCTTCAGCAGCTCGTCAGTGGACATCTTGCCGCTCATCTCTGCCCCTTCCAGCAAACTGTCAGCCAGATCGCGCTTGTGCTGGTGCAGATCGACAATCTTGTCTTCAATCGTACCCTTAGCCACCAGGCGATAGATCGTTACCGGACGCTGCTGGCCGATGCGATGGGCGCGGTCAGAAGCCTGGTCTTCTACAGCAGGATTCCACCAGGGATCCATGTGGATCACATAATCGGCGGCGGTGAGGTTAAGGCCCGTGCCGCCCGCTTTCAGGCTGATCAAAAAGACATCGCCTTCCCCAGACTGGAAGGCATTGACCCGTTTTTTGCGTTCCTTGGCAGGGGTGCTGCCATCCAGATATTGATAGCGGATATTTTGTTCGTCAAGGTGGTCGCGCAGAATCTGCAGGTGATCCACAAATTGGCTGAACACCAGCGCTTTGTGATGGTTCGCCAGCAACTCTTCCAGCACTTCCCCGAATAAATCCAGTTTGGCGCTGGGGAGGGGCGTGTCGGGGGAGACGAGACGGGTGTTGCAACAAGCCCGACGCAGGCGCATAATTTCGGCCAGGACTTGCAAATGTTTGGCCCCGGCTTTGGCATCGCTCCCGGCCAGTTTGTCGATGGCGTCCCGGCGCAGGGCTTCATAGAAAGCTTTTTCTTCCTGGCTCAGTTCAACATGGAGCAGAATTTCGGTGCGGGAGGGCAGTTCTTCCAGGACTTGATTCTTGGTGCGGCGGAGCAGGAAGGGCTGAATCAGTTTTTTCAGTTTATTGCGACTGTCGCTGCTGTGGAATTTCTCGATCGGGACGGCGAAGCGCTGGTTGAAGCGTTCGAGGGAGCCGAGTAACCCAGGATTGATGAAGCGGAAGAGATTCCAGAGCTCGCCCAGGTGGTTTTCGATTGGGGTGCCGGTGGTAATCAGTTTGAAGCTGGCTTGCAGTTTCATGGCCGCTTGCGATCGCTTCGTGGCCATGTTTTTAATCGCCTGGGCTTCATCCAGCACGATGGTCTGCCATTGGAGTTTGGCTAGCATGTCGGCGACGTCTTCTTGTTGCAAGAGGCCGTAGCTACAGATGAGCATATCGAAGGGTTGCAATCGATCCAGGACAGTTTGGCGATCTTTGCTGCCAAATTCGAGCGGATTGAGGGTGGGGGCAAAGCGCTGGGCTTCGCTGATCCAATTCATGCAGACGGAGGTGGGGGCAACGATCAGGGTGGGTCCTTCCGGGGCGCGGGTGAGGATGGAAGCCAGGGCTTGCAGGGTTTTGCCGAGGCCCATATCGTCAGCTAGACAAGCGCCAACGCCCCAATGAGCCAGGCGAGCCAGCCAGCGGAAGCCGTCGAGCTGGTAGTCGCGCAGTTCGGCTTGCAGGGTGGAGGGCAATTCGGGCTGCAGGGTTTGCATTTCTTTGAGCTTCTGGATGTGGGCTTTCCAGTGTTTGTCGGTTTTGAGTTTGCCGACTTCGTCGAGGGTGTCTTCCAATGCCAGAGTAGCAAGGGGGTGGAAGCGCAGACCCTTGCCGTGTTGTTCTGAGAAGGCGCGCAGTTCGTCGAGGCGTTTGCGGAAGGTTTGGGTGAGGGCGAGGAATTGACCGTCGCCGAGGGGGACGAAACGGCTGGGAGTTTGGTCGAGCAGGTGCAGCAGTTGCTGCATGTCCAGGACGAGGGTGTCGTCCAGTTTCAACTCACCGCTGGCAGCGAACCAATCGCGCTGGCGTTGCAGCTTCATCTGAAAGTCGCCGAGGTCGGCCCGATGGCTAACGCGGAGTTTTTCGCCCTCTGGCCATTCCAGCACGACGGTTTCTTCCAGAGTCTGAAATTCCAGCAGCAGTTCTAGACAGTCTTCGGGGTCTTCGATCAGCCATTCGCCTTCCTGTTCCGCGTAGCGGGTGAGGGTGGGGCAGGCGGCAATGGCGGTTTCGGCGAGTTGCTTTTCTTGCTGCAGCTGGCGGGTGGTTTGCTGGCGGGTGCCGTCGATTTCTGCGATCGCAGTCTCTCCCCCCTTCCCTGGTCGAAAATAGGGCCCGCCCACGGCAAAAGGCCGACTCAGCACAGCCACCTTCAAACCATCGCCCGCAGGCAGCAGATGGATGTGGGGTTTGGGATCAGCAGGCACCGTTTCCAGATTTTCCACGCCGCCAATATCCGAATGGATAGTGACGATTTGCGACACAGCATTGATCGCAGACAGCACCCGCTCTTTAGCGATAGCAGGCACCTCCAAACGATTCTTGGCTCCCAGGATCGCGGCGATGCGACGGTGGTCAGGCTGGATCTCGATCGCCTTGATCCGGGTGGGCGTTTCTTTGATGTTAATAATGTCTTTCTCTGGCTCAATCGGGGGAGAGAATTGCAACACCAGTCGATTGTTCTTGACTTTCTTCACCAGCAATTCCGGTTCTCCTTTAACAATCTCGACCCGCGTTGTCGGCGAATCTTCCCAGAACACCAGGGGATGGCCAATCAGTTCCAGGATGGCCCGTTCGCTGAAGGTGTATTCTGTTTTGCCGTAATAACGATAGGAGCCATAGGACTGAAAGGTCTCGATCTGGGCGCAGATTCGCAAATCCTGAGAGGTGAGATAGTCATATTCTGCAGTGTTCTGGCTGAGACGTTTTACGGAAATCGGACGACCTTTGCTCCAACTACCCTTAGCGCTGATTTTTTGCTCGCGGGGCTGCAAAAGACACTTGCTGGAAAAAAAGGTGATGAACCAGGCCATGCGCTTTTCTGCGCTGGCTTTGGGGGCTGCTTTCGGGTCTTGATGCAGGTTGGTCAAGGCTTTCAGGCTCAGTTCCCAGGGTTCTTCTGGAGAGACCAGATCGGCCAGAGGCGGGACTTCGCCATCCTGAATCAGAACTTTGGCCTGGGTGCGATCGCGCAATTTCAGCCGCACCAGCAACTCCGCTGTTTCCGTCGCCAGCCAACTATATCCCGACGCTTCCGCCCGGTCGTACATCAGAGTCAACGCCCGGGGCAAGGACTTTTTGGCCTGACTGAAATCGATCCAGTACAGACACAATGCCTGGATCAGCATCCCTAAACTGTTCTCTTTCGCCTGGGACAGCACGCTAGAATTCACCAGTAACTCTCTCACGCCCGGGGTGCCCAGCTGGATTTGCAGCACCATCCGCAAGCGTTCGTAAGCAGTGCGGAGCCAGTGGTTGGGTTGTCTGGCAATTGAGACGGCATAGATTTCCGCCTGTCGCAGATTCTCCGTCGATCCCTCCTGCAACAGCGCCAGCACAAAGAACAGGCCGCTGGCTGTATTGAAATAGGCGGCACGCTTTTTCGTTGCTTTTCTCATAGACTGCAAAGCGGTGGTGTAATAGGCGATCGCCTGTCCCGTCTCGCCGCGCAGAAAGCTGAGCCACCCCTGCAGCGCGATCGCATTCCAATGTCCTTTAGCAATGCGCTCAAGACACGACTCCACCTCCGATAGGCGATTGCGTAAGAGCAGCTGCTCAGCCAGGATCAACAGCAAGTAGTTCGAGCACCGACCTTCTTCTCTGGTACAGTCCTCCTGCAGCAGCGCAAACGCTGCATCCGCAAGCAGCAGCCGCTGTTCCGAATGGCTCAGAATGGCCCACATGGCCTTTTCATATAAGTCCTGGGGCAAAGTGCGGAACCAGTCTGCATCGAAGGGCTGGTTGCAGACCTGCCGTAGAATCTCGTTCAAAGTGGGCGCGTCTTTTCTATAACTGTATCGATCGTAATTGTCCAACTGTTTGTTGATAAAAGCCAGGTCGTGGCGATAAATGCCGATACGGACTTCGCGGATGAGCTGATTCTTGTTCGCGAACGACCGCGAGCCTTTTCCCCAAGGCGCAGCAGCAATGGGAACAATTTTTTCGACGACCGCAACCAGCGTTTTAAACTGTTGAGTCTGAACCGCATCGCGGGTGGCAACTTCCAACAGAGACGGATGACACTGCGGCCCCTGTCCAGCCTGCTGAACCAATATACCCGCTGCAATCAACTCCTCCAGGTGAGTTTTAAGAATTTTGCTAACGAACACCCTACTCTTCGGGTCGCGAACGCCTGCTTCCTTCAGACAGCTCACCAATAGGGTGCAGTTAACCGCCTCGTAGATGATGGAGAGCAATTGAACCAGGGTTCGATCGGGGGTAGAGAGCTGGTAGTAGGCTGCAAGGCGTTGCTCGTTCAACCTGTCTGTATCCGCATCAGAATTAGCCATGATACGCTCAAGAAATCCGCTCAAGATAGCACTTAGGCTCTTATTCTACTGGTGAAGCAATCCAAAAAACAGCCTTGAGGCGGATGAATCCTTACCTGTCACAAGTTACCCATTATTGCAGGTCATATCAAGTTAGCAAGATTGAAAACAATTTGTAGGTTGGATTGCAGCGCTAGCGGAAACCCAACACAAAGTCCACTGGTGTTGGGTTACTCTTCGAGAAGGCTTGCGCCTACGCGGACTCAACCTAACCGACTTAATCAAGTTCGTCTTAATTGAGAGCAATCAACAAAACATATTAGTTAGAGATGGCCGCACTTCACCTTTTCCCTCCGACCTGACCCGCACCTTTGCCAGGTCATAATCTCTCCAGGCATCAAGTTGTCGATTGACCAGAAACAAATTGATGGAGCCAGAGACAATTCAATCGGGAAAGTGCAATGGGAAAAATCCTGAAAGCGGGAAAGCGATATACCTTTTCTGATTATTTTGAACTCAACCATCCGACAAAAGAAATTCTGGCAGAGTTTGGCTATCAATATCGATTTGAACAGCTGAATTTACCTCACTCTTCCCAGGAAATTGGGCGTTTAGATCGACTGAGAGAAACCTATACTAAAAAGCTGCCATTAATTTCTCTAACCTCAGAAGCGGCTAAACGAGAGTTCTATATTTCTCCCTTATTGCTGGAATTGTTGGACTATATTCGGGCTGAAGTTGATGTTGAATATCCGTTAGATTCAGGGGAAAATCTAAGTGGCGCGATCGATTATTTAGTCAAATCCAACGATAATCGTTTTGTCATTATCGAAGCCAAAAAGGGCGATCTGGAAAAAGGGTTTAATCAACTCTCGGTGGAGTTGATCGCTCTGGACAAATGGCTTGGCCCTGACCCGGCAGATCTCTATGGTGCAGTGACACTAGGAGATGTGTGGCGGTTTGGGGTGTTGATACGCTGCCAAAAAATCCTCAAAAAAGACCTCAACGCCTACACCCTTCTGTCTAACTTAGAATTGCTTGTTTCCATCCTGCTCGGCATTTTAGAACTGCCCTAAACCACTGCTATAGAATTGGCAAATGCTTCTTGCCAAGCAAGCAAAACTGAATCTCGTCTTAGCTCGCAAGGGTCTTCCAGTTCTGCCATTGGGCTGGGGAGAAATATTGAATTCCTATCTCGCAGTTTTGAACAGGAATGAGACGATCCCCCAGCACCATTCCTGAAAAATTTGGGAAAAAGAGTTCAAACGCTATGCTCCGCTTGCTGTTCGTAGCTGCTTGCTTTGCACGCTCAGGGCACCTGACCTATTGGAAACTGCCGATAATTGCCCCACACCCGGCAAAAATTCAGCAATACATTCAGCAATTGTGCCCTGGAACCGTCTGATCGGCAACCAGGACTTCAAGGACAGGAACACGCCACCTGTCCCATACTCTGGGACAGGAACACGCCACCTGCCCCAGATCCTGGCCTGAGCGACTGAATTGAATTTTCAACTCATCTTTGATAACCAGGGAGTTTGTGATGTTAAAGATATCCCGTCGTTTGCTCGCCTTTTCTGCTGCCAGCCTCTGCACCCTGGCGCTAAGCGCAGTCCCAGCGGTGCGAGCAGCAGACCACGGCGATCCTCCACCCAGAAGCGAGCGAGACGTTCCGTTGGAGGCTCGATTGACTGACTTGTACGCCTTTATCCGGGATGGCAACCTCGTCCTCATTCTCAATAGCAATCCAGCTGTCGACTCTATGATTATCGAAGAAAATGAATTTGAGTTTCCTTCCAATGTGAGATTTGAGATCAACATCGATCGCCATACTCAGATCAATTTTGACGCTGCAGATCCTGACTTGCTGGGGGGACAGATCCTCAATCCAGCAGGCATCGCTCCGGATATTGTCTTTACGATTGAGACTCCTGAGGGCGGGGAACCCAAACTGAAGGCAAGGGGATTTTCTCTGGGGAAACACCAATTTTTGGCTGACCTCAAGGACGATCCATTTATTCGGAGTAACCGCTGTGGTGCGAATGTGGCAGCGATTGTGTTGCAGGTGCCGCTAGAGGACATCCGCCTCGCTAATGAACCGCTGCTGATCTGGGCAACCTCTAGTATCCAATCTCATCATTCGCCAAGTGGATTCGAGCAAGTTGACCATGCAGGCCGCGCCCTGCGCTCCATGTTCCTGAATAATGACCGCATGAACATCCTACCGCCGAGCGAGCATCAAAGGAACCTAGGCGTACCCCCGGACGTCATCATCCTCAACCCGGACAATCTCACCATGAAGGAGCAAGTTAAGTTCCCGAATGGTCGCGAGATCGAAGACGATGTCGTAGACGCCGTGGATTCTCCTGTCGAGAATACCGCTCGCTTCTGTCGAATAAACGACAAGCCTTTCCTGAACACATTCCCCTACCTCGCTGACTCTCATAAACCCATAATGGGACCCATGCAATGTCCAACCAAACCGTAATCGTCATTTACCAGTCTGACATCAAATCCCTGACCCCTGACCCCTATCCCCGATCTCCGGAGCAGTAGCGCTCAATCGCTTCAACGGCACCTTGAGCGTCCTGGCTGGCCGCTTGGAAGCGGCTGTGCCGGTTGCCTTCCAGGACTTCGCGCATGGTGAGGGCGGTTTGGGGCGATTGTCGTTCCAGTTCTTTGCCCGCAGCGGCAAATTCGCGGGCGGCGGCGATCAGGGCCTGGTTGAGCTGCTTGAGGGTTTTGTCGCGCAGTTTCAGGGTTTCAAGCTGAGGTATGGTGACCTCGGCCAGGGCAACCACCTGGGCGACAGTGGGGTCGGCTTGCCCGCTGTCGTCTAGTTGGCGTTCGGCTGCACTCAAGACGGCACCCAGTTTCTGGCATTGGGCCATGGGGGGAGCGCTGCAGCTTGCGATCGCGCCACAAAGCACCAAAATAACCACTCCCCCACCCCATCTACTTTTGTTCAATCCTGTCATGACGGTCATACTCAGTTCTCCTGTTCAACGCATCCACCAACTTTTTCAACCCTAAGCGAGACTCTCCTGACAAAAAAGCCTCTACCAGAGAGACTACAATCGAGAAGAGATTCGTGCCCCGTTCGATCTCATCGATTGGATGATGACACTCCCTGACAATATTAAGAGGTGGGCTGAGCTGGCCCAAAACTTGCAATCCTCGTGGATGGAGTATAATTCCATCAATCTTGAGCAGATGGTTGAGGAAAGCAACAGTAATGTTTGAGAAAATAATACTAAAGAATTATAGAGCCCATCGATTTACAGAAATTCATTTAGATTCGGTGACTCTACTGATTGGTAACAATAACTCCGGCAAAACCAACCTTTTAGCAGGGATACAACACTTTGCGCAGTTGGTCAAACAAGGCGATCCAGATATAAAGCTCACCTCTAGATCGATTTTGTCAGAGGATTATTTTTCTCACTGCTATTGAAGGCGAAACCGAGAAAGAGGATGAAACGGGCAAAGTTCGGGTAGAAATTCCCAAGTATCAGCTGGCTGAGATCTGGTATTCCGGGACCATTGGATAATGGCGATGTTGGCAAGAAATGTGGGACTTATTGCTGATGGTGGCAGCGATATTGCAATTTTTAGAACGCTATTAGACACGACTTGGAAGGTTATTTTGAAAGCCTTGCTTCGCAAGGCTTTCAAAATAACCTATTTTTCTGTTCTGGCACGAAAAAATGGGGATTAGCGCCCCCATCGGGGACGCTAACCTTCCAAGTCGTGTAGGGCTAGCCTTCCTACAACCCGATCGATGATAGGGCAATGGGAAAATCAGATTGACATTGCTGTTACCGTTGAAGGGCAGCTGTAAAGATTGAGTGAGTTGTCAAAATTGAGCGCACAAGACGAGGAATTGAAACAGATGTCAGGCAAGCAGTTGACGAACCATTGCGGCAAACAACAGCAACGATCGACTTTATTGGTAGTGGGGTTAGCAATGGGGTTAGGGGTTGCGATCGCGCTCTTTCCCTGCTTTCCTCCTCCCCCCAGCCTCGCTGCTTCCCCCAAACTGCCCCGCTACAAACGCTTTGCCGACTGGTGCGCCAAGCAATCCAAGCTGTCGGCAGCAGAACGACATACGGTGGAAGTATTGTTGCAACAAGCCGGTAGCCAAGATTGCACCGAAGCCGAACAAACCCTGATGAGCTTGACCAATCTTGAACTTGGCAGCCAGGACATCAGCGACCTTGGCCCCATTGCCAGCCTCGCCCAACTCACCTCTGCTAACCTCAGCTTTAACCAGATCCGCGACATCAGTCCCCTGGCCCATTTGCCCAATCTGACCTTTCTCTTGCTCGCAGGCAATCAGATTGAGGATGTCAGTCCCCTGGCCAATCTGACGAACCTGACTTACTTAGTGATACAAAAAAACCAGATCGCGACGGTGGAGTCGCTCTCTGGCTTGACCCGGCTCACCAATCTCAACGCGCTGGAGAATCCAATCGTGCGGAAAGAGTGTCCCCTGCGCCCTGCGACAATTTGCATCTTTACGGATGCGGGTCAGGAACTCTATGCGAAAGCAGAGAAACAGTACCAGCAAGGCCAGTTTGGGTCAGCATTGGAGACGTTTCAGCAGGTGGAAATAGTTTACAAAAAGGAGTACGATAGTCCTAGAGAAGCTGACACCCTCAATCGCATCGGCGACACCTACGTCAACCTCAGCCTCTATGCCCGGGCCCTGCCCGTCTACCAAAACGCCCTGAACATCCGACACGATCTGGGCGATCTCCCTGGCATCGGCCTCTCTCTCACCAGTAGCGCCACGGCCTACGAACGCCTGGGAAAATATGACAAGTCACTCGAGTTCCTCGATAAAGCCCTGATCAATGTCCGACAACAGTCTCAGGGGGCAATCCCGCTGGAAGGGGGAATTTACGAACTGCCCAAGGATGAAGGGGCATTGTTTGTTAGTCGCGCCCTCGTGTATAACAAGCTCGGCCAGCACCGACAAGCCCTGGCCGCTGCCCGCAAAGCTCTGGAGAAGTATAACTCGCTGCCCAATGGCTACAACGGCAAACGCCACGGCCAGAGCGCTGCTTTTGATAGTCTGGGTGTCACTTTCTTGCTGCTGGGACAACCGACCCAGGCCCTGGAAAACCTGGAACAGGCTCTTGCGATCGCGCAGGAAATTGGCGATCGTGCCGGTGAGGGAAAAACCCTCAACCACATCGGTGAAGTCCATGCCAGTTTGGGCAACAGCCAGCAAGCTCTGGCTGCTTACGAGCAAGCCCTGGCCAGTCGGCGAGCCGTCGGCGATCGCGCCGGCGAAGGCATGACCCTGCACAACATTGGGTTACTGCAACTGCAACAAGGCAAACTGGCAGAGGCGACCCAGTCGCTCCGCGCTGTTGTAGAACTATGGGAATCGCTCCGCCCCGGATTGGCTGACGAGAACAAAGTGTCGCTGTTTGAAATCCAGGCTGCAAGCTATCGCGCTCTACAGGAAGTCCTGATTGCTCAGCAACAGCACGAGGCCGCATTGGAAATTGCCGAACGCGGTCGCGCCAGGGCATTTGTGGAATTGCTGGCATCGCGACTGGGCGCTCAGACTGGCGAACAGCTCCAGCAACCCGATCCGCCTTCCATTGACGATATTCGCCGCATTGCTCAACAACAAAAGGCAACACTGGTCGAATATTCAATCGTGGGAGACCAGCTCTACATTTGGGTGATCGATCCCAACGGTATTGTTACCTTACGTACAGCTGACATTGAAGCGCTGGATCTCTCGCTATCAGAGGCGACCGAACGGTCGCGTCAGGCTGCAGCAACAGGCAGCTTGCGCGGCGGCAATGCCGCAACGAAAGACGGCTTGAGTACCTTTGTGCGCGGCCTGCGCCTTGAAGCCAAAGGCGAGGAGCGTTCAGAATCGACTGGGGCTGCAACTCGAGGAGCCAGTCCGGTTGCCAACCGGCGGCGAAATCCCCGCTTGCAGCAAAGCTATGAAGCCTTTATTGCTCCAATTGCGGATCTGTTGCCTGCGGATCCAGAAGCCCGTGTCATTTTTGTACCCCAGGGGGCCCTCTTCCTGGTACCCTTCGCCGCTTTACAAGCTGAAGACGGCACCTATTTAATCGAAAAGCATACATTGCTGGTTGCGCCCTCGCTTCAGGTGCTGGAGCTGACCCATCAACAAAAGCAGCAGGCTGCGAATCGCAATGTTGCCTCGTCTTCAATTTTAGTGGTCGGGAATCCCACCATGCCCAAAATCCCAGCCGAGACAGGGGGAAAACCGCATCCACTTTTTCCCTTGCCAGGAGCAGAACGAGAGGCTAAGGCGATTGCAGACATTCTGGGTACCCAAGCATCAATCGGCGAGGCAGCCACGGAAAAGGCAGTGGTGGAACAAATGACAGCAGCTAGGATTATTCACCTGGCGACCCACGGTTTGCTAGATGAACTGGAGCATATGGGCATTGGCGTACCGGGTGCGATCGCACTTGCCCCCAGCGGCAGCGGCGACTGGAACGATGGCCTGCTCACCTCCAACGAGATTTTAGATCTAAAACTCAACGCCGATCTCGTCGTGCTCAGCGCCTGCAACACTGGCAGAGGCAAAATTACTGGCGACGGCGTTATTGGTCTCTCCCGTGCCTTTGTCGCTGCAGGTGTCCCCAGTGCCATCGTTTCCCTCTGGCCCGTTCCAGACGATCCTACTTCTGTACTGATGGTTGAATTCTACCAGCAACTCAAACGCCATCCCGACAAAGCCCGAGCCCTGCGACAGGCCATCCTATTTACCATGGAGCAATATCCCTTTACCGGCGACTGGGCCGCTTTTACGTTGATTGGTGAAGCTGAGTGATAGAGCAGGCCGCAGATAATATCGAACGGGTATTCAACAAGCATGTCAGTTCGTTAGATATTACGACTGAAAAACCCCGCTGCAACACGATCGATAATGCTGGGGCGGGGTTCTACAATGGAGCAGATGTAGCTTATTTATTGGGTTGAGGCGTCATCCGCAAGTACGGTTTGACAACCGTGTATCCTTTCGGGAACTTCTCCTTCAGCTCCGCTTCATCTTTGATAGAAGGAACAATAACGCAATCGCCCCCATCTTTCCAGTTCACTGGTGTGGCGACGCTATAGTTGTCGGTCAGTTGCAAGGAATCAATCACCCGCAGCAACTCATCAAAGTTACGTCCAGTACTGGCAGGATAAGTAATGGTCAGCCGCAATTTTTTGTTGGCATCGATGATAAAAACGGAGCGAACGGTCAACGTGTTGTCGGCATTGGGATGGATCATGTCGTAGAGATCAGAGACTTTACGATCGGGATCGGCCAGGATGGGGTAGTCGAGCTTGACCTTTTGAGTCTCCTCAATATCGCCGATCCAGCCCTTGTGAGAATCAACATCATCAACACTGAGGGCAATGGTTTTGACGTTGCGCTTGTCAAATTCTGCTCTGAGGCGAGCCACTTCTCCCAGTTCAGTGGTGCAAACAGGGGTGTAGTCTTTGGGATGGGAAAACAGAACGACCCAGCTGTCTCCAGCCCAGTCGTAGAAGTCAATGTCGCCGCTACTAGAAGCCTGCTTAAAGTTTGGGACAGTATCGCCAAGTCGAAGGGCCATAACCGAATTTCCTATGATTCTAAATTACTGATGAGTCGAGATTTAGCTTTCCAATCGTGCCATAAAACGCCGGTTTTCCGGTCGGCTTTCAGATCTTTTTAGATTTTGCGGTTCGTCTATTAGCAATGAGCGGTTAGCCTACAGCTAACTTTAGATTTTGCGGTTTGTTTACTTGACTATTAGGATCGCGAATTCAATGACTTCACAAACAACAACCCTGTAGGGACACGGCAATGCCATATTCCTACGCGAGGGGCGTATCCAAGTGTTGGGGGAGCTGATGGGTAGGGTGGAATGGTACTTACTGAAGCGTAAAATGGACACAGCAAAGCGTGCCCATCAAAGCCCCTGTGATGGGCACAGGCATAGCCCTTTGCCCATCCTACTGACCGGTTTCCAAACTAATGTAATCTGCTTGTGTAAGCGCCATTCATAGGTAGGGTAGACATTTCCATCCCGTTTCTGTTTTGTCAATTTGAGGGGCGTGCTCGGAGATGCCCACCACCGGGGACTCTCGCGGGTGGGCATTGATCAGAAAGACCCGCATTAGCACTCACGAACGCTCAGGAGCAATGCCCACACTACAGGCAAGATCCCCTGATTTCTGGACTCTCACAACTTGGATGCGCCCCGACGCGAGAATTGACACTGAATTCAATTCTCGTTCCTTCGCTATTAGCCGTTAGCCTACAGCTCACTGTTGGGGACAGTTCGCAAACAACAAACCATTAAAAATGAACCCTCAACCCTCAACATCACAACCAGGCTTCCCATTTTTGCAAGCGGGTTGTGTTAGATCTGGATCCAGGACGATCCTGACCGTTGTGCTTAACATATGACTAAAGAATCAGGTAGCGATCGCCAAGTAAGGATTTTTGAGCGTGCAGATTCTACCCGCACGCTCAAAAATCCTTACCTCTCGAAGACTATTATAGGGTCAAGGTATGAAGACAAATAGGAAAGTGTTTTGAGCGTTAAGATGGACTGTTATTTTATCTCCTAATAGGCTCCAAATTCTCTGCCCTCACCTTTACCTCTATGTTTTGGTATTGGTAAGTTTAAAAATGAATTTGAATCTGGGGATCTTGCTCCTAAGCTCAAATTCATTCTGTTAATAAGCAAGGCTTTTTTACGTGTTCAGTTTTTTTAGCGCTGTTATGAGAGCCAAAGGAAAATGCCGTACCAATCCCATCAGTATTCTGATTGCAGTTGGGATATTCCTCATCCTGGGAACTGCAACCAGAGCGCTACAACTACCGGGGCACCCTAGAGGAGAAACGGCAGAAAATCGGGTTGATATTAAGTCTGAGTCTGGAGTGGCACCGTCTCTAGCCCAGGCGTTTTCTGGCCGAACAGCGATCGCACTCAGCCCAGATGGAACTGTGTTGGCTGGCGTTCGCAGTGATGGCGCGATCGCAATCTGGAACCTGAAAACTGACCAGCTCCTGCATGCGCTCCGAGGGCACGACCAGCCCATTCTAGCCCTGGCCATCGGTCCCGATGGCAAAACCCTGGCCAGTGCCGGTCGCGATCGCATCGTTAAACTCTGGAGCCTCGATACGGGTGCGTTGCTGTATACCTTTGTCGGTCACACCAGTTGGGTGCAATCCCTGACCATCAGTCCCGATGGCAAAACTCTGGCTAGCGGCAGCAGCGATCGAACTGTTAAACTCTGGTCGTTAAAGATCGATTTTCCGACGGGTAACATCAGGCAAGCGCAAAGAGTAGTCGTTCCTCGCATTACGACCCTGAAAGGGCACGATGCTCCCGTCTATTCGCTAGCGATCAGTCCTAACGGCTATTTCTTGGTCAGCAGCAGCTGGGATCGAATGAAACTTTGGGATTTGAGAACGGAAAGAGAACTCCTCACCCTCAGCGGCCAATCCCTGGGCATTAATACAGTGGCCATCGGACCCAACAGCCAGCTCTTGGCCAGCGGCAGTAGCGACAAAACAATTAAAGTGTGGTCGTTGCCCCGAGGTAAGTTACGCTGGACGCTTACGGGGCATACAGCTGGAGTGAGTGCTGTTGCGATCGCACCCGACGGCAAAACCCTCGTCAGCAGCAGCTGGGACAACACCATTCGCCTGTGGAATCTGCAAACAGGCCAGCTCCGTCACACCTTTCCCCGCCAGCCCAGCATCGTCGAAACTCTCGCCATCAGTCCCGACGGCAAAACCCTCGTCAGCGGTGGTTGGGGCCACATCATCAAACTCTGGCAGCTGCCAACCGGTCAGGAACTGCGAACCTTAGCCGCCCCACCCAGACAGCTACCGCCAATTCAATAGATTGTTTCGCAATGATGCTAAACCCTTGTCATTCAGTTCGCGTTTATCCTATGTCTATATAGCAACGTGAGTTTGGGCTTGAACGTCGGGTCGCGAGTTGGCAATAATGCGAATCTCCACAGTGCTGCCAAGTGCATTGAGAAACCGAAAAAGTCGTTCTGTAGAGAAATTTGACAATTTCCCTCGAATCAATGCCGAGACCTCAGACGGCTCTACACCCAAAAGTTCTGCAGCTTCCAATTGCGTCAGTTGACGCGCCGAAATCAACTCACCGATTTGATGAGCAAGATCCGCCTTAATCAACAATTCATCAGGATTAGGCAACCCCAAATCAGCAAAGACATTACCGCTACTTGAATGGACTTCCATTGTTTCAGTCATTGATTTTTCTCAGTTTTTTGTTTTTTGTTTTTTGTTTTAACCCTATCTTGCAATGCTCTCTCGCCAGTTTCAACCTGCCTTACAATGAAACTAAACCTTGAGCATTGGCAGATAAACGATGAATCCTACGGATAATTCCCGAATAGAGGATACAGAGTCAGCAGTTTCGGTGTCTGTGACAGAGTTACGGCACCAGCTTGATGACTTGCTCAAGCAGCTATCGCCAGAGCGCTTGCAAGTGCTTGCCGATTTTGCCGCCTACCTGGCAAATGCTGAAAGCGAAGCGGCAACCCAGGAACTTCTGGCCATTCCTGGATTGCTAGAGCGAGTGAAGCAAAATCAAATGACTCCTAAAACCGATTACAGACCCTGGAGAACGCTGCGCTCTGATGTATGAAGTTCTCCTTCACCCAGATACCCAAAAGATTTATGTCAATGCTGACAAAGCCCTGGCAAAGAAAATCGATCGCTGTTTGCAGCAGCTAGAACAAACTCCGCGATCGCACCCCAACATCAAAGTCCTTAAAGGAGAGTATGCAGGGTACTATCGCTATCGTATGGGGAACTACAGAGCAATTTATTCAATAAACGATGACCAGAGGCAGGTCTTTGTTGTAGCAATTGCCCATCGTAGCGAAGCCTATGAACCTTGAAGACGATCGAATAAACCTGGCAGTGAGATGGTAGCTATTCCGCATATTGTTCAATATCAAGGCAGTAAAAGAAGCCTTGCAACCCATATCTTGAAGTTTTTCCCCAACACAATAGAGCGGTTAGTAGAACCTTTTGCGGGCACTGCTGCGATTAGTATCGCCACTGCCGCCCACCAGATCTCTCGAAACTTTTGGTTAAACGACCTCAATCAACCGCTGATCGAACTATTAGAACTGGCGATCGAAAATCCCCATGAAATTGCCGCTCTCTATGCAGAAATATGGAACGGGCAACATGCCGATTCAATCGATCATTATTTCCAAGTGAGGACAAAATTCAATCAAACTCAAGATCCGACCCTATTCCTCTATTTGCTAGCAAGGTGCGTCAAAGGGGCCGTCCGTTATAATTCGGCGGGACTGTTCAATCAAAGCCCCGATAAGAGACGGAAAGGAACGCGACCTGAAACAATGCGGAAAAACATAGAAGGGGTCTCCAATCTGCTGCAAAGTAAATGCCAATTTACATCCCTGGATTATCGGCAGGTACTCGACCAGGTGCAGCATCGCGATTTTGTCTACCTGGATCCGCCCTATCAAGGCGTCTGTGGCAACAGAGATTCAAGATATTTATCTGGCATCAACTTCAATGATTTTGTCTTAGCGCTTGAACAGTTAAACCAAAAAGACATTGCGTTTGCGATGAGTTACGATGGACAATTAGGCAATAAGCGGTTTGGCCAGGTTCTCCCTGCAACCTTAAACCTGAAGAGAATTGAAATCGAAGTTGGGCGATCGTCACAATCAACGCTATTGGGTCGCGAAGAAATGACGATAGAATCTCTATACTTATCGCCAGGTTTGTCACGCAGCTTAACATCCGATCGATTTCAGGAATTGAGTTATATGAGCAAACAACCAAAGCAGCTGGCTCTCTTAAAATAAGATAGCCAATTTTTAACCTAAATCTATGGAAGTTTGCTCTGTTTCGATCTTCTTGTTCCAGGTGTTATGCATATTATTACCCGTTCTCGGCTGATAGAATTTTGGCGAAAGCATCCTGACTCCAAAACCAGTTTGCTCCTTTGGTATAAGCTAACGGTGGTTGCTAGCTGGCACAACTTTGCAGAAGTACGCGAGCTTTTTTCTACTGCCGATCGAGTTAAGAATTTTGTCATCTTCAATATTGGAGGAAATAAATATCGTTTGATTGTTTTTATTGATTACACCTACCAAAAAGTTTTCATTCGTCATGTCCTCACTCACGCCGAGTATGACAAGAATGAATGGAAACAGGATGATTGGTATACTTAGAGTACTTATAGATTACTACTACTAACAAACAGAAAACGATGTAATCGGCTCGCCACCGTAAATGAGTAAAAGAACAAATGTTTGCAACTGAATCTAATCGTTACCTTGAACTGCTGCAACAGTTTCCCCCTCGCCCAATCAAATCAGAGGGAGAGTTGCTGGCCGTTCAAGCGGTGATTGATGCTCTCCTTGATGCGGGTGAAATGACGCCAGAACAACAAGACTACATCAACGTGCTGGGTACTCTTGTCCATGAATATGAAGACAAGCATACCTCAGTTCCTGATTTGAGTGGCGTTGCGCTGCTGAAGGCATTAATGAACGAGTTTGGGCTGAGACCAGCAGACCTGGTTCCTGTTTTCAACAGCGAGTCGATCGTGTCTGCAATTTTGGACGGGCAGCATCAACTGACGGTGGCACATATTGAGAAGCTATCCCACTTCTTCAAAGTTTCTCCCTCCCTCTTCTTTGCCCGATCGTCATAAAGCTACAAGATTATGCCAGGAAATTGACAATGATTGCAGAAGCGTCAACAGTAAAGCGCGGGACCGCGAATCCCAATATATCTGACGAAAGGCCGGAGCGTATACCGCCACTCGAAAGTGGCGATCGGCTCTCCCGTCCGGAATTCGAACGACGCTATTGCGCTATGCCGCCAGACACCCAAGCTGAATTGATTGAAGGAGTCGTATACGTGGCCTCGCCCGTTCGCCTCGCCCACCATGGCAAACCCCATGCAGTCCTGATGGCCTGGTTAACCGCTTACTGGCTAGCCACACCCGGCGTGGAACTGGCCGACAATACTACTGTGCGTTTAGATGGAGATAATGAACCCCAACCGGATATCCTGTTGCGGCTTGAACGGGGTGGCCAATCCTGGGTGAGCGAGGATGATTATGTCGCAGGCGCGCCTGAACTGGCGGTGGAAACTGCTGCTAGCAGCGCTGCCTACGACCTGCACGACAAAAAAACCGCCTATCGCCGCAATGGCGTCCAGGAGTATATCGTCTGGCAAATGGCTGAAAATAAGCTCAATTGGTTCTGGCTGTGCGGGGGAGAATATGTCGCCCTCGAAGCAGATGAAATCGGGATTATCCGCAGCAAGGTTTTTCCAGGATTGTGGTTAGATGTTTCTGCCCTGTTGACGGGAAATTTGCGTCAGGCAATTGCTTCTTTGCAGCAAGGACTGGATTCGCCAGAACATGCCGCCTTTGTTGAGCAGTTATCGCTACAATGAGTCCAGCACGTTAATCAACTCAGTTTGCAGGACAAGGACGGCACAATGAAAAAGCAGTGGATGGCAGGGCTGGCAGCAGCTTTGATGATGTGGTGCACTGGCGGTGGTGCAGTGCTGGCGCAGGCGGTGTCCTCTGAGGATGGGGGCGATGCTCCTCCAGAGCCGCTTCACAAACACACTCCTCCTCTGGTCGAGCCTTATCTGATGACGGGGCAGCTGGCTACTGGCGAAACTGCGCTAACTGAACACCTGACGGCAAATCCAGACGATGCCCAGGCTCGCTTCGGTTTGGGAACGCTGCAATTTCTCCAGGCGGTTGAAGGGCTGATGCAGTCCTGGCATCGCCACGGTCTTGACTCCCGCTTAGCCAGCGACTTTGGCATTCCCTTCCTGCGTTTGCCTGCCCCGCCCAACCGGCGTCCCCAGCCTATTGGCTACAGCGAATGGCGTGCCATCCTACAACAATTCAACACTGACCTGGCTGCAGCTGAAGCGACCCTGGCCCAGGTTCAGGATGCTGATGTCAAGCTGCCCCTGCGTTTTGGCTCCATTCGCCTGGATATGAACAACGATGGTCTGGCGGGAGAAGACGAACAATTCTGGAAAATTTACATCCAATACAACCGCCGGGCGCAACAACTGAGCGAGAACCTGACTGAAGCAGAGCAAGCCTTTCCCATCACCTTCGATGCCGGCGACGTCCACTGGCTGCGTGGCTATTGCCACCTGCTGATGGCGATGACTGATGCCTTGCTTGCCCACGACTCTCAGGACTTGTTTGAACGAACCGCTCATCTATTTTTTCCCCAGGTTAAGACTCCCCATACCTTTCTGCTGCGACGACAGCGGCAGCAATATTACGACAACAATACCTTTGTCGATTTCATTGCTCTGATTCACCTGTCCCGACTCGACGTCGTCGAACCCCAGCGCCTGCAAAGTGCGCTCAGCCATCTCCAAACAACCATCAACCAGAGCCGACTGTCCTGGGATAGCATCGAAGCTGAAAGCGACAACGACCGTGAATGGGTGCCCAATCCCAGTCAATCCAGTGTCGTCCCCGTCGAAGTCACCCCAGAGATGATTGCAGGCTGGCGCAGCTTCCTGGACGAAGCCGATGCCATCCTGGCTGGAGAAAAACTGGTACCCCACTGGCGGGCGCAGGGTGGAAATCGCGGTATTAACGTGAATCGTATCTTTACCGAGCCACAAACCTTCGATCTGGTGCTGTGGGTGCAAGGCACTGCCGCAACACCCTATTTGGACTATGGTCAGCTCACAGAACCAGAGGTCTGGCAGCAGCTCTGGAGTGTCTTTAGCGGCAACTTTATTGGCTTTGCCATCTGGTTTAATTGATTCGGAGGCTCTAGCCTTCAGTCAATCAGGAGGTGAGACCATTTTTCACACGACTTGGAAGGTTATTTTAAAAGCCTTGCTCCGCAAGGCTTTTAAAATAACCCTTTTTTCCGTTCTGGCATGAAGAAATGGGGATTAGCGCCCCCTAAGGGGGCGCTAACCTTCCAAGTCGTGTTTTCAGGTTTAGTTGTGTCAAGGTGCTAGATTCCTGAGCAGAAAGAGAACGGGAAGCAACCAAAGAAAAAATTCAGCAACAGACAGCTAGAACCGTCTAACGAGCAATGCAGTTACAAGCTGCCCCTAATCCTGATTAGGGGACTGAAAAGCAAGAGTACAAATACAAGAAGAAAAAGGAGAAAAAACATGCGAGCTTTAACGAAAGTGTTCAGTGCGATCCTGATCGTAGCCTTCTGTTTATTTGCAAGCATCAGCAGTGTGGAAGCGTTAGAATGTACCCCAGACAGTCCTTTTGGGCAAATTGTTGAAGTAAGGTGCATGGGGAGTGATGTCCCAGATCCAAATGCGGGCCCCTGTACTTTTATTGGCAATGACACCGGAGTCTGCCGGTTAGAGTTCGACTCCCTCTCCGATGAATGGGGCTACGACGTGCAAAATAACACGGACGAAGTTGTGGTTGTAGAGCAAGGAAAAGAAGAGTGTAGTCCAAGAAATACAGACCCCATTGAGCCAGGCGATACCCTAGAGGGCCAGACACATACCTGTACTGATCCAGTGAACTTCCTCAATCTATGCCTGGAGAAACCGAACATTGACGTCACAATCAGTAACTTCCGTTGCTAAATAGACGGACTAATCTGATGTCTTCATGAGTGGTGCGATTCGAGATGTAGAACAATTGTTGATCCAGGATGAGAACAAGCGATTTATTTTTCTCGATTCCATAAAACGCTATTCTCGAAACTCCACCCCTTAACTATAATACACAGCCAAGCTCGTTAGGACAGAAAAAACTGAGCGCGCTTCGTGCGCTCAGTTTTGTTCTAAGCGATATGGCTACTGTTATATATCCACTAACAGCGAGCGTATTCCTCAATGCGACTCGCTGTTGCGCTCTGTTCGTAACATCACTTGGAAGGTTAGCATCCCCTTGGGGGTGCTAACTCTTGATTTTTCGTGCTGGCCTGCGAAATGGGTTATTTTGAAAGCCTTGCGGAGCAAGGCTTTCAAAATAACCTTCCAAGTCGTGTCGTAAGACTAAACCATCTATCTGCTCGATAAAAGGTGCAGCGACAGGCTGGGAAAATCGCTAAGGAGAAGTAATAGTCAAAGAAAAAATTCAGCAATAGGCAGGTAAAAACGTCTAATGAGCAATGCAGTTAAAAGCTGTTTCCTCACCCTGACTAGATGCTGTCCATTAGGACTAGTTGGGGGGGTAAGCAGGAAAAGATAAAAAGGAGACGAACTATGCGAACCCTGACAAAAGTTTTGAGTGTTATTGCGATTGTAGCCTTATGTTTATGTGCGAATGTCAGCAAGGTAGCAGCAGCGGGGAATGGGCAAAACGATATGAACTGCGATTACGAAGGTGACGCACCAGTTGTGATGATAACGTGCACGCCGGGAGGTGGACTCAATGCAGACCAATCTTGTGATTTTAACGAGAACAAGAAGTGTGAATTACTCTTCAGCGCACCGACCTTAGAGTGGGGCTACACGGCGGAGAACCGCGAAGATGGAGATGTGACTATAGCCCAGGCCAAAACTGTTGAGTGCGAACCGGACAAGGTTGTCTTGCCGCCGGGTATTACACCTGATGTGACATATACTTGCAGCGAGCCAGTAAGTGAACTCAGGTTGTGCCTGGAGCAAACGAGCAATGTCATAGTTACAGACCTCCGATGTGACCTATAACTAACTTGACATCTTTATTTGCGGTGCATTTCGAGATGTCAAAATTATTATCCAAGACTAAGGACGAGCGAGCGATCGTTTTCTGGATTCTACAAAACGAAACTCTTGAGACAGTCCTCCAGAAACACGGATTTTTAAGCGTGCGAGTGGAACTCGCACGCTTAAAAATCCTTATAGCGGTTCCCGTGTGACTGAAGTACATGGAAATGTGCCCCTGCCGAAGACAGGGGCACATTTCCATACCTCACTCGCCTGAGAATTGCTATATTTGTTTACTACTATCACTTTTGAGACTCTTGAGACTCTAAGCCTGAACTGAATCCACTAATGGCGCGTGTATTCTCAATGCCCTCGCTGTTGCCCTTTGTGCCCAAAGCCGAGAAACTTACTCGATCGAGCAGCAACTGACCCCTGTTTGACACAAGAGAGAGCATGGTGAAAATCCCCCCTGCGGTATAAACTTCGATCAGGTTTATCCGTTAGTGTTATGGTTGCCCTTGCTGGATACGAGGGTTTCGTTCTTCTGCATGAGGGCGCGAACTCGCATGTCTATCGCGCTCGGCGGGTTAGCGATGGCCAACCTGTCATTCTCAAATTTCTCAATCAGGACTATCCTACTCCTGAACAAACTCGACGCTACAAACAGGAATATCACCTCACTTGTTTGTTAGATTCCTCTGGAATTGTCAAAGCGTATAGCCTCGAAGAATGGCAGCGAAGTTATGCAATTGCCCTGGAAGATTTTGGAGCAATTTCCCTCAAACAATGGCTGAAACAGCACGAAAAACTTTCCTTGGCAGAATTTTTATTTCTGGCGATTGCCATTACTGACAGTTTAAGACAAATTCACGACCGAGATATTATTCACAAAGATATTAATCCTACCAATATTGTTTTTAACTCCGAAACCAAAGAACTGAAAATTATTGATTTTGGTATCTCTACCCAGCTGAGTCAAGAAAATCCCCCGCTGAAAAGCCCTAATGTTTTAGAAGGAACATTGGCTTATATTTCTCCAGAACAAACGGGAAGAATGAATCGGGGAGTGGATTATCGTACAGACTTTTATTCCTTAGGGGTAACATTTTACGAACTGCTAACGGGAAAACTCCCGTTTTTCGCTGAGGACGCACTGGAATTAGTGCATTGTCACATTGCTAAAATGCCAGAGGGATTAGGAAATAGAGAACAGAAAACAGGGGATGGGGAAGAAGTTCCACAGATCCTTGCAGATATCGTGATGAAGTTGATGGCAAAAAATGCCGAAGACCGCTATCAGAGTGCTTATGGATTAAAAGCAGATTTAGAAATTTGTGTTCAACATTTAGAAGAAACCGGAAAGATTGCGACTTTTTCTCTCGGTCAACAGGATAGTTCAGATCGCTTTCAAATTCCTCAAAAACTCTACGGCAGAGAAGAAGAAATTGAAACTTTACTGGCGGCGTTTGATCGGGTTACCAGTTCTCCTGAAGCCTTTCGTACGATGGGAGACCGTAGAGGAGGGGAATTGATATTAGTCGCAGGGTACTCCGGCATCGGCAAATCTTCTCTTGTACAAGAACTTTATAAACCGATTACGGCTCGGCGGGGTTATTTTATTTCTGGGAAATTCGATCAATTTCAACGTAATATTCCCTACTCGGCAATCGTCACAGCGTTTAGAGGATTAATCGATCAACTATTGGGGGAAAGTGAAGCTCAGTTGCAACTATGGCGAGAACAATTGCTTAAGGCTTTAGGCAATAACGGACAAATTATTATTGATGTCATTCCTGAAGTGGAACTGATTATCGGCAAACAACCTGCTGTTCCAGTGTTAGAAGCCAATGAAGCACAAAATCGTTTTAATCTTGTTATCGGCAATTTTATCCGTGCTTGCTGTGACAAGAACCATCCGATAACTCTATTCCTTGACGATTTGCAATGGGCTGATCTGGCAACCTTGAAACTGGTGGAACGACTGCTGGTTGAAGGACAAACCCAATATCTTTTACTGTTGGGTGCCTATCGCGATAATGAGGTTTCGGCCAGTCATCCTTTGGCGATCGCCCTTGCCAAACTCCAGCAAAATGATAGCGATGCGATCGCGAAGCGTGGCGATAGTCGAATCGCGAAGCGTGGCGATAGTCGAATCGCGGAGCGTGACGATAGTCGAATCGCAGAGTCTGGCGGTAGTCGGGTCGTACAGATGACGTTAAGACCTTTATCTCTAGACCAAATTGCTAATTTAATTGGCGATACTCTCCAGCAGACTCCAGAAATCCTTGATTTAGCCCAGGTAATCTTGCAGAAAACTGGTGGCAATCCTTTCTTCATCAATGAATTTTTGCAAGCATTGTATGACGAAGAATTGCTGCAATTCGATCGGCGAACGAGAAGCTGGCAATGGGATGTGGCGACGATCGAGGCAAGAGATTTTACCGATAATGTTGTAGAATTAATGGTTGGGAAACTGCAAAAATTACCCGCCTCTGGTCAAGAAATCTTATCTCTTGCAGCTTGTTTGGGAGCAGAGTTTAACCTCACCAGACTGACGTGGATCGCAGAAAAATCTCCACAAGAGATTTTTGAATTGTTGACAATTGCCCTCAATCGCAGCTTCATTTTTCCCTTATCCGAACCCGATGAAAACTTACTGATTCAGTCCTACAAGTTCGCGCACGATCGCATTCAACAAGCGGCGTATGCCCTGATTCCTGACGTTCGAAAAGAAGCGACTCATTACCGAATTGGACAGCTGCTGCTACAAAAGATTTCCCCAGAAGCGAGAGAAGACAACATTTTTGAACTCGTTAGTCAGTTCAACTATGGAATGGCTTTAATTAACGAGCAAAAAGAACGCGATGCACTCGCCAGACTCAATCTCATTGCTTGTCGCAAAGCCAGAAATACTAATGCTTATCAGGCAGGGCAAGAGTACGCGAGTCAGGGATTGTCTTTGCTAGGAGAAAATGCCTGGCAGAGGCAATATCAAATCAGTCTGGAATTCCATGAATTAGCGGCGGAATTGGCATTCCTATGCGGTGATTTTGAGGGAATGGAACAGTTCATTGAGCTTGCGATCGCACAAACACACACCGTCCTCGATCGCATCAAAGTTTACCGCATCAGAATTGCCTCAACAGTTTCCCAACATAAACTGCTCGAAGCGATTACCATTGCTCGAGGACTCTTGCAAGAGTTAGGGATCAACCTTCCCACAGATCCAACTGAGAAAGATATTCGACAGGCAATTGCAGAGATCGAACCCCTGATTGGAGACCGGGAAATTGAAGACCTGGTTCACCTGCCCATCATGACGGATGGCAAAAAAATTGCCATTGTCGAGATTGTGACTAGCATTATGCCAGCTGCTCACAACGCTGGTTCTCCTTTATTCCCATTACTGGTTGCCTTGCATGTCAAGTTGTCCATTCAATATGGCAATACATCATCTTCAGCTGTAACCTATGTAACTTATGGCCTCATTGCTTGCACTCATTTGCAAGATGTGGATACCGGGATAAAGTTTGGCCAGCTGGCATTTCAGATTGTCTCAAAGCCGGAGGTCAAACCCAGAAAGCCGGGAGTATTGTGCCTGCTTGGATTTGCGATCCTACACCGCAAATTTCATATCAAAGAAACGCTCCCCCTCCACCAAGAAGCATATGCAGCGGGGTTAGAGGTCGGAGACCTGGAATTCGTTGGCTTTGCTGCCCACAATTTTTGTTTCAATGCGTTCTGGTGCGGTCAATCTCTAGCCACCCTGGTGCAGGATGTCCGAGCTTACGTCCGTGCTCTGGTGCAACTCAATCAATTGACCACAGCGAATTACTGTCGAATGCATTGGCAATCTACTCTAAATTTATTAGGTTTTACGGAGCATCCGAGTATTTTATCTGGAGAAGCACTCCAAGAAGCAGAATTATTGCCCCAACTCCTCTCTGCTCGTGACTTTATTGGTTTGTTTTCGTTCTATTTATACAAGCTGATGCTTTGTTACCTGTTTGGGGAACTGGATGCAGCTCAACATTCAACCCTTGAAATCCAGAGATATTGTGCGATCAGCACTGGAACCGTTGGCGAACCAGCGTTTTATTTTTATGACTCTTTAACCACTCTAGCAACGTTGAGTTTGCACCCGGAGGAGCCATTAGAGGCACTCCACCAGGTAGAACAAAACCAAAGACAGCTGCAACATCACTGGGCGCGCTATGCCCCGATGAATCACCAGCATAAGGTCGATCTCGTAGAAGCAGAAAAATGCCGAGTTTTAGGCCAGAAAACAGCAGCGATTGAGTTCTATAACAAGGCTATCTCCGGAGCCAAGGAAAATGAATATATCCAGGAAGAAGCCTTAGCCAACGAACTCACGGCCAAATTTTATCTCGATTGGGGTCTGGAAACAGCAGCCCGCGCTTACATGATAGAAGCCCATTATTGCTATTCTCGTTGGGGGGCAAAGGCAAAAGTTAAGCAACTTGAGGAAAATTATCCACAATGGTGTCAAGCTTCAACAACTCGACCCTCTGCTACAACAACATTAAATACAAATACGACGAGCGAACCGACTGAAAGTAGCGCTTTAGATTTGGCGACAGCGATCAAAGCTGCGAATGCGATTTCCAGCGAGATTGTTCTGGAGAATTTGCTGGCAACTTTAATGAACATCCTTGTCGAAAATGCTGGAGCCGAACGGGGAATTTTGCTGTTGCCTCGGGGTGAGGATTTATCGATCGAAGCGATCCAGGAAACGGACTCTCCGCGTCTATCGATTTTACAGTCACTCGCAATTGAAGAGTATGACAGAATCTCTTCTAAAATCGTTTATTATGTCGCTCGTACAGGTGAAACTGTCGTTACTAACAATGCGGTGAAAGAAGATCGCTTTAATGACGATTCTTATATTCAACAGAATCAATGTCAGTCGATTGCTTGTACGCCGTTAATCAACCAGGGTAAACTTCAAGGTATCGTCTATTTGGAAAATAACCTGACGACTGGGGCGTTTACTCAAGGCCGCATGGCGCTATTGCGAACCCTTGCCACCCAAGCCGCAATCTCCCTGGAAAATGCCCGCCTCTACGAAACTCTGGAACAGCGAGTTGAAGAACGCACTGCCGAGCTTTCCCAAACTGTCGAAGTCCTGAAAAAGACCCAAGCAGAACTGCAACTGGAAAACGATCTCCTCAAAAGCGACGTAGCTGCCGATAGTTTTACTTACCAACTTGGGGGAACCTTAGATATGAATTCCCCTACTTATGTCGTCCGTTCTGCCGATCGCCATCTCTACCAGGCCATGCGCATCGGCGAATTCTGCTACACCTTCAACGCTAGACAGATGGGCAAATCCAGTCTCATGGTTCGCATTCTCAAAAAGCTCCGGGAAGATGGCTATCGCTGTATTGCTATCGATCTAACCCGCATCGGGAGCGAAAATGCTACCCCCGATCAATGGTACAAAGGATTTGCCGTCGAACTGTGGTTGGGTTTTGGTCTGTTGCAGAAGATCAAATTGAAAGCATGGTGGGCCGAGCACCTTGATATTCCTGCTCCCCAGCGACTGATGCGATTTGTTGAAGAAGTCCTTCTGGTCGAAGTAGAACGTGAAGAAAGCAGCGAACTCGCCAAGATGGTTGTCTTTTTAGATGAAATTGACTGTATTTTGAGTTTAGGTTTCCCCGTGGATGACTTCTTTGCCCTCATCCGTTCTTGCTACAATCGACGGGCAATCGATTCCAATTATAAACGCTTAACCTTTGCTATCTTTGGAGCCGCAGCTCCCTCAACCTTGATCGTCGATCCCCAGAAAACCCCATTTAATATTGGTCGTCCCATTCACCTCGAAGGCTTTAAAATCAATGAAGCCCAACCCCTTCTTCGTGGCTTGTCTGATAAAGTCAATAATCCCCAAACCACCCTCAAGGAAATTATCAGGTGGACTGGAGGTCAACCGTTCTTAACCCAAAAAGTGTGTCACTTAATTCGTAATGCCAAATCGGAAATCCCCATCAACAAAGAAGCACAATGGCTGGAAGAGTTAGTGCGAGAAAATATCCTTATGAATTGGGAAATCAAAGACGATCCAGAACATTTAAAAACGGTTCGCGATCGCGTTCTCCACAGCGATCGTCGTACGGAACTTCTGAGCATCTATCAACAAATTGTCCTGCAGGGTGAAGTGCCTGCTACCTATAGCGACATCGAGCAAGAATTACTCTTGTCGGGACTTGCGATCGCAAAAGACGGGCACCTCAAAGTCAATAACCGCATTTATCAATCAATCTTCAATCGTCAGTGGGTTGAAACGCAATTAATCGCAAATCCGTAAGCAAATCCGTAATTGCAAACAGCAGCCATGGTTCTCAGAGTCTCGATCGCATCAATGCAAAAGTAAGGTACACTTGTTTTAGAAAAGTTAGGGGTTTCGATCATGGTTCAAACTCAGCCCTCCCGGATTGGCGTTCGCTATCCCCACTTGCCCACCATGTACGATCTGCCCAGCGAAGATCCGGAGGAACCCGGTTTGCCCGATCGATTTCACGAATTACAACCCGATTTGCTCAGCCAGACCTGTCAACCGCCTCACTATCTCAGGGAAAACTATTTGACCGCTCAGGATTTGAACCTTTACTACGATCTGGAGCATCCAAAATGGTACAAACGGCCCGATTGGTTTGTAGTCCTGGGCGTGGAGTCAGAAAATCGTCAAGCCGAGTTGCGCTTGAGCTATGTCACCTGGCAAGAGGAAGTTAATCCATTTTTAGCGGTCGAGTTACTCTCCCCTGGGACGGAGTCAGAGGATTTGGGGAAAACGGTACGAGAGGCGAATGCCCCGCCGACCAAATGGCAGGTGTACGAACAAATTTTACAAATTCCTTATTATGCGATTTACGACCGCTACAAGAATCAGTTTCGGGCGTTCCGTTTAGAGGGCAATCACTATCGTTCATTGGATGTGTCAGCGGGAAGGTTGTGGTTAGACGAGTTGGGCCTGGGGTTGGGGTTATGGCAAGGGAATTATCAAGGAGTCATGGGCCTATGGTTGCGGTTTTACGATCGCGAAAACAACTGGATCGAGACCCTAAGCGAGCGGGCACAACGGGAACGACAACGGGCCAATCGCGAACGCATTCGGGCTAATCGCGAACGACGAGCGAAGGAACTGGCAACAGAAAGAGCCAAATGTGCTGAGTTAACGTTAAAACAAGAACGCCAGGAGAAAGAACAAGAACGAGAGAGAGCTGAGCGTGCGGAGTTGGAGTTGCAGCAGTTGAAGGAGCGCTTGCGACAGATGGAGGGTGGCTTGTAGGAAGGTTAAAACAGGACTTTGGGTGCGATCGCATTCTCCGCAGCGATCGTCGCACAGGACTCCTGAGCATTGATCGGCCCACAGCGATCGACGATCGACTTGAGAAAATCGGTAGAGTGGTAAACAAGTAAGGGATTTTTGAGCGTGCGGGTGGAAACTGCACGCTCAAAAATCCTTACTTCTGGAGGATTACCAGGAAATCGACTTGAGAGAAACAGTGACCAGACACTTACCAGACGCTCCGCCACCAGGCTTCTTTAGCGGTCTGCTTTTCAACCCGTTTATCCTGGCGAGACTTCCTCAAATCCGGCCAGACATTTCGCCACCAGGCTTCCTGCGCCGGACGTTGTCCAATTCGTGCCTTGCGGCGGATATCGCCCACATTCCAGCCAGTCAATTTGGCCAGGGTTTGTACTTCCTGTTCCTGACGCTGGCGCAGCTGACGCTGATATTGTCGTCCTGCCGGACAGTTGGTAGCTCCCTGGAAGGGATGGCGCAAGACATATCGTCCCTGAAAGTTTTGTTGATTGGCCGTTGTCTGGAACTGCAAGTCGGCGGGGAATTTATTACGACTATAGCGCACGTGGAGACGACTGATGAAGACGTTCGGGTTCGGAGGAATCGGCGCAAACCGCCCATTGGGGATACCCGGACCGCGATCCTCGTTCAACCAGAAAACACCAGCTTTGCGTAATTCCTCCGGTGTCAGCGGATTGGCCGCACAGGGGTCGCACCAGGCCATATTCCAGGCATATTCCAAAAAGGCGACATTTTTGCCTTCCTGGGCATGGCTCCTCTCAAACATGGCTTTGTAGAAATCGCCAAATTCGTTTTTCACAAATATAGGAATCTCATTATCCGAGGGGATTTTGACGGTACGGTAATTGGTAATTTCAGTTTGGCCTTTGGGCGTGAGGACATAGACAATCAGGTCTTGCTCGCCGCTGCCGTTCACCATGCCTAACCGGATCGGCAACATAAACTTGGGCGACTCGTAAGCCATCATCAGCGGGCGCAGGAATTGTGTGCCCGCTTTCTCGAACTCGCCCAGATTCACCTTGGCGACAAAGAACTTCATCTTCTGGCGGATGTAAGGCCGCAGCAATTGATGGGCCCCTCTGGGAATGCGGTAACCATTGCGGCGTAGCCAGGTTTCCAGGCCGTTCGATTCCCTGGCACTGAGAATCAGGATATCGTACTCGCCCACCGTGAAACGAGATTCGACCGTAACGCCCAACGTATTTTCTCGGCGTTCGCCCGCGATCCGGCTCTGGGCAGCGGGTGCAGCATTGTCAGAAAAGCCGAAATCGGCTTCTGCAGGATAAATGGCGCAGGGGTCGGAGTCGAAATATTCCACCAGGCGGGGCGCGCTAAAGGCATCCAGCCGTTCGATAATTTTCGGATCGCCGACGCGCACCTGGTCTTCCTGGAGTACCACAGGAACGGGGACTACCAGGGCAAAATCTTTCAGGTCGCCCTGGTAGTCGTTGGCCATGGTGAGAATGGTGCGAGTACCGTCTCGGGCAATGACTACCTGGGATGCTTTGTTATAGAGTTTGGCGTCGGCTTTTGAGACATAGAAGCCGCAAAACGCAGCTGCAGCTGGGACAAAGCAAATCAGGGTAATCAATAAGATCGATAGGATTGCTAAGGCAGAGGGCAGGGGCCAGAGGGCAGAAGGAGGGTGGAAGGCAGAGTCTGACACCTGATTTCTGGATCTTGGGAACCCTCTACTGCCCTGGCTGAGATTGATATCTATTATTGAACGATGCTGTCGTTTCATACGTGATGTCTCCTTTCGATGGTTTGGGACGATCAACTGCGAAAGATGCGGGCCAGATATCCCCAGGGATTGACGAGATTCAGAACGCCTTGCCACCAAGGGAAGGAGCGAACGTCAGCTTTCTCGCGGATATCTTGAATATTCCAGCCAGTCAGTCGGGCCAGGGTTTGGGCTTCTTGTTCCTGACGTTGTCTGACGTGCTGCTGATATTGCCAGCCGCCTGGACAATTGGTCTGTCCGGTATATGGATGACGCAGTACATAACGTCCCTGAAAGTTCTGGCGATTGGAAGTGGATTGAAACATTAGATCTTCGGGGAATTTGTTGCGGGTGTAGCGCACATGCAAACGGGTGATGAAGACGTTGGTGGGGCCACCTGCAAAGCTATCGGCTGAACCTTGAGCTGGATCGAGCCAGAAGACCCCTGCTTTTCTCAATTCGTCTGGGGTCAGCGGGTCAGCGGCACAGGGATCGCACCAGGCCATATCCCAGGCATATTCCAGAAAGGCAATATTCTCTCCTTCTCGTTGATAAGATTTTTGGAACATTGCTTTGTAGAAATTGCCAAACTCATGTTTGACGAAGGTGGGAATTTCGTCATCTGAGGGGATTTTGACAGTCCGATAGTTGGTCACTTCTGCTTGTCCTTCGGGGGAGAGGATGTAAACGAGCAAGTCCTGGGCGGCGGTGGAGTTGATCATGCCTAAGCGAATCGGGAGCATGAATTTGGGTGACTCGTAGGCCATCATCAGCGGGCGCAGGAATTGGGTTTCGGATTTCTCGAACTCGTCTAGATTCACCTTGGCGACAAAGAACTTCATCTTCTGTCGGATGTAGGGTTGGAGCAAGCGATGCGCTCCTCGGGGAATGTGGTAGCCGTTGCGGCGCAGCCAGGTTTCTAAGCCATTCGATTCTCTGGCGCTGAGGATAACGATGTCATATTCGCCGACGGTAAAGCGGGATTCAACAGTGACCCCGAGGCTGCCTTTGCGATCGCGGAATGTTTCTTCGTTGGCTTCCGTTATAGTTTCAGGCATGGATTGTTTCATGCGGCGCTCGAGTCTGGCGCAGGGGTCGGAGTCGAAGTATTCCACCAGTCGGGGAGCGCTAAAGGCATCGAGCCGTTCGATAATTTGGGGGTCGCCGATATGGACCTGCTCTTCTTGTAAAAGAACAGGCACAGGAACCACCAGGGCAAAGTCTTTCATTTCTCCCTGGTAGTCATTGGCCATGGTGAGAATGGTGCGATCGCGATCGCGGGCAATCACAACTTGCGATGCCTTGTTATAGAGCTTTGCATCTGCCTTAGAGACATAGAAACCACAAAATGCAGGTGCAGGGGGCACAAAGGCAATCCAGGCGATAAAAACAATCCATAAGGCTACTAAACAATGCAATCGTTTCATAAAATTTCTCCTCCAGATAGCGGATCGTCGGGTAGTCAGGGCGAGCACTGTTAAAGCAACGGTTTTTGCGCGATCGCAGATTGCTGCTGATATCAGAGCGCTCGCCCTACAACATCACCCTGAAACTACGACTTGCTCAAGCCCGACCAGACACTCTGCCACCAGGCGTCCTGAGATGAACGCTTTTCGCTACGTTCCTTCTGATGAGACTTCCGCAAATCTGGCCAAACGTTCCGCCACCAGGCGTCCTGAGAAGACTGTCCGATCCGAGCCTTGCGACGGATATCTCCCACATTCCAACGAGTCAGCTGGGCCAGGGTTTGCACTTCCTGTTCCTGCCGCTGGCGCAGCTGGCGCTGGTATTGACGTCCTGCTGGGCAGGTCGTTTTTCCAGCGAACGGATGACGCAAGACGTAACGCCCTTGAAAGTTTTGTTGATTCGCAGTTGCCTGGAACTGTAAATCAGCGGGAAACTTGTCGCGGCTGTAGCGAACGTGCAGGCGGCTGATAAAGACATTGGGATTCGGATTCGGCATGGGAGCAAACCGGCTGCTGGGGCTGCTGGAATTACCCTCCCCATTGAGCCAGAAAACCCCCGCTTGTCGCAGTTCTTCTGGGGTCAAAGGATTAGCCGCACAGGGGTCGCACCAGGCCATATTCCAGGCATATTCCAGGAAGGCAACATTTTTGCCTTCCTGACTATAGGCAGTTTGGAACATGGCTTTGTAAAAGTCACCAAATTCAGTTTTGATAAACAAGGGAACTTCTGCATTTGAGGGAATTTTGACAGTGCGGTAATTGGTAATTTCGGCTTGTCCTTTAGGAGATAGAATATAGACAATCAAGTCTTGTTCGCCGCTACCGTTGACCATCCCCAGCCGGATCGGCAGCATGAATTTGGGCGACTCATACGCCATCATCAGCGGACGTAGGAATTGCGTTCCAGCTTTCTCAAGTTCGCCCAAATTGACCTTGGCGACGAAGAATTTCATCTTTTGACGAATATAAGACTGTAGCACTCGATGGGCACCTCTGGGAATGCGGTAGCCATTGCGGCGCAGCCAGGTTTCCAGGCCGTTCGATTCTTTAGCACTGAGGATGAGGATGTCGTATTCTCCCACCGTAAACCGGGATTCAACCGTGACGCCCAGCGCCTCATCTCGTTTACCAGCAGCTTGTTGACTGCGCAGAGGGGCTCTATCAGACAGAGAAAAATCGGGTGATTCGGGTAGATAAACCTGACAGGGATCAGAGTCAAAGTACTCTACCAGGCGAGGAGCGCTGAAAGCATCCAGTCGTTCGATGATTTTGGGGTCACCGATGCGAACTTGATCTTCCTGCAAGATGACAGGAACCGGGACAACGAGCGCGAAGTCTTTGACGTCACCCTGGTAGTCGTTGGCCATCGTGAGAATGGTGCGGTTGCCATCCCGGGCAATGACCACCTGAGACGCCTGATTATAAAGCTTTGCATCTGCCTTAGACACATAGAGGCCGCAAAATGCCGATGCGGGCAGCATCAGACAGACCCAACTCAGGACAACTATCAGTAAAGCAACAAGACTATTTTGGATTTTGGATTTTAGATTTTGGATTGCCAGCGCATTCATAGAAATAAGCCTTTGAAAGTCAAATATATTGTTTACAAAATTCAGCGATCGAAAGCGATGGAGTCGTTTCATCGATCGTACTCCTCTATATTCTGGTTCAAGTTTCAGTTCCCAATTTTCAGGTTGTGGATTAATGCCATTTTGGATTTTAGATTGCCGATTTTGGATTGAATAAAGGCTGACGAGGCACGAGTTCTGCCAATTTCATCAATTGCATCTCCAAGGCAAATTGGTATAAAGACTCCATCTTTTTATCTTTTACTCTTTATTCTTCAGCCATTCTTCTCTCTTCTGTCCGCTGTCCTTACCTTCTTCTTTCTTCCCTGTTCCCCATTCCCTGTTCCCCATTTCCCATTCCCTGTTCCCCGTTCCCCATTCCCCTAAGCTTGCGAATAGTGTTCGGCCTTCATCTCGTTTGGGTTGACTAGATTGGCAGTCTGCCTGGTACTGTTAGACTCTCTCTGCCAGGTAAATTGGGGTGCAGACCAGAGGGCATCCAACACAATGCTCAAGGGTGAGAGGGCAAATAAGGCCCAGAAGACAGCCGTGGATAGGTAGAGCTGATGTTGGAGAATAAACGTCAGCAGCGCAATGCACCCAGCCCAAATTAAACGGCTGATACGGGCGTTGGGGATTGAACGCGGGTCGGTAATCATGAACAGGGCAAATAGCAACAGCGAGCCGCTCATTAAGTGATGCAACCAGACATCCCATGTCCAGCCCAGCCAGTAATTCCGCCCAGCTTCCAGCAAAGCATAGGCACCCAGGAAGGCAGCGGTGGTGTCCCAACGTCCAACCCGTTGCAGTACCATGCCACCTGTACCTGCAAATAGCAGGGCATACCACCAGTCCACCCCCCATTGCCCTGGAGAAACCCAGGCGTCCGGCATCAGGATCAGGGCGGCGATGATACCAAAATTGGCAGGATTAAAGAAGTGTTTGCCCCGAATGCGAAACAGGAACTTGCTGGCAATGGCAAGGGAGGCTGCGATCGCCATGGTGGTGTAACTGTCTGCTCGCAGCAGCAAACAAAGGCCCAATGCAGTAATGCAAGCACTTTTCAGAGAGGGAAGGACTGGAATTGCCGGTTTATTTTCTGAATGTCCTAACTCCCGGCTTGGTTCTGCTTCTGGCTTTTCCGAGCAAGCTGCAGGTCCTTTCGTCTTTGTGTCTTTCTTCTCTTGTTCTTTGACTGATTTGCGCGCTAACTGCCAATTGACGAGCGAAACTGCCAGCCACTGGGTTGCTAGACAACTGAGCAAGAGGATGAGTATTAAACCTGGGCGGAGCGTCCAGTCTCTTGCAGCAATGCCCAAACTAAGAAAGAGGACAAGGAATAGAATTTGGTAATCTCTAGCATCTTTGAGCAACATAAGCTTGGGGCGAGTTGAGCAACCACGATCTCGATTGTTCAACCTGACGCATCAATTATCTGGTTGTTGCTTAGTATGCCGTTTCCGACCAACGAATCTTTCATCGTTACGGTTTACGTAACAAAGATTGGCAGAAGGCAGAGGGCAGAAATACCAAAAATGCCAATGTGTCCCAGCAAGTCGATCGCTAGAGTGCGAAGCTAAGGAACAAACACGACTTGGAAGGTTATTTTGAAAGCCTTGCGGAGCAAGGCTTTCAAAATAACCCATTTTTCCGTTCTGGGACGAAGAAATGAGGGTTAGCGCCCCCTTTGGGGGCGCTAACCTTCCAAGTCGTGAACAAATAATGAAATAATGATGTAGAAAATCTATCGGGGCAATCCCTTGCGATCGCCCCGATAGTCTCTGGAGAGGGTGTTTTTTAGCCAGGATGGGGAAACGATACCCGTTGATTGTCCTGATTGCCTCTGGAGAGGGTACCCACAAGGGATACCCCTACACATTGACAGGAGAGGGTACCCACCCACAAGGGGTACCCCTACACATTGACAAACGATTAAATGACAAACGATTAAATTTTCATTCCTAAGCTGATGAGTTTCCGATCGCTTGAGCAGACTCTTGCTCAATTCGGCCTGCCAGAATGACCTGTTGCAGAGTAGTAAAGGCTTTCAAGTCATCCAGATCGTAGTCTGCCAGCAGCAGTTGATGGAGTTGGTTTTCTGCAGAAATACTCAAGTAATCGTCCGTTAGTACTTGTCGAACCAGATCGCGAAGACGTAACATAGCTCTCACCCAAATAGAGTTTTCAGGGTCAGTCGTGAATTGACTGCTCTATTTCTGTCTCAGTTTAAAATCAGTAATTTTATGCAAGATATCGCATGTATTTACAAAAATTCATGTTCTTTGCAGGCAGAATCCGTAAAATTGCGATCGCAAAATCAACTTTAATATCCTGGAAAGCAATCAAAAATCCCGATCCATTGGACTTCCCCTAGTACAGAATGGCACTGAATTAGGCGTAGGATAGGTAAAGCAAAGCGTGCCCATCAAAGAGCCTGGGATGGGCACGAGCATAGCCCTTTGCCCGTCCTACTAATCAGTTTCCAAACGAATGTAATCTGCTTACGTAAGTGCCATTCCACCCGACCCATCGACTCTGCCCTCTGCCCTCTGCCCTCTGCCCTCTGCCCTCTGCCCTCTGCCCTCTGTCCTCTGCCCTCTGCCCTCTGCCCTCTGCCCTCTGCCCTCTGCCCTCTGCCCTCTGCCCTCTGCCCTCTGCCCTCTGCCCTCTGCCCTCTGCCATAATTTGCAACCACTTTCGCAACAATCTGCAACAATAGGCAAGGTAAACCCCGACCAGGCTAAAACTTGCTGTTTTGCCAACAAGTTGGTCAATAAAGGGATGTTGAACCTGATGCCTTCGGCCCCATTCAGGTTCAGGAGAAGACTGCTTAAAAATTTATGGGTGAACTATTTTTGAATTGGCGAAAAAGTCCGGGTTTGCGAGTTGCGATCGCAGCCGCTGCCATTTTTTGTATCCTGGGTCTGGTGTTGACACTCAATCGTTACTACACCTTTTTTGCCTCCTACGATCAAGGCATATTCAACCAGGTCTTTTGGAACGGATTGCACGGAAACTTCTTCGAGAGCTCTCTCTCTTCAGTCCTGTCCAGCAGCGTAGTCCACGATAACAAGCTGCCAGAAGTCTTCTATCACCGCCTGGGACAGCATTTTACCCCAGCCTTATTACTGTGGTTACCCATCTATGCCCTGTTCCCCTCCCCTGCGACCCTGGCAGGGTTACAGGTTGTTCTGGTCACTGCAGCGGGACTGGTATTATACGCCCTGGCACGACACTATCTGGAACCACCCCTGTCGGCAATGATAACCGTTAGCTTCTATGGAGCCAATGCGGTTGTAGGCCCCACCCTGGGCAACTTTCATGACATTTGCCAGTTACCGCTATTCATTTTCAGTTTACTGTTGGCCATGGAAAAGCGCTGGTGGTGGTTATTCAGTATTCTTGTCGTGTGTATTCTAGCTGTGCGAGAAGATGCAGGTGTCAGTCTCTTTGGCATTGGTGTTTACCTCACTCTCAGCCGTCGCTATCCCAAACTTGGCCTCGGTCTCTGCAGTCTCAGCTTTCTCTACATGGTGGCTCTGACCAACTGGGTGATGCCCCTCTTCTCCGACGACATCTCTCGCCGTTTCATGTTAGAACGCTTCGGCCAATATGTAGACGGCGATGAAGCCACCACTCTGCAAATTCTCTGGGCCATCCTCAGCGACCCAGTCCGGTTGGTGCGAGAACTGCTCACCCCCTTCGGTCGCAAGTTCAACTATTTACTCGGTCAGCTCTTGCCCTTAGGATTTATTCCGGTCATTTCCCCGCCTGCCTGGCCCATTGCCGGTTTTCCCCTGCTGCAAATTTTCCTGCAACGGGGCCAGTCTCCCCTGGGTATCAACATTCGCTACGCTATGACCATTGTACCAGGCTTATTTTACGGTGCTATTCTCTGGTGGTCGCAGCACCAATCCCTGTTTAAGCTTGCCAGATGGCGGCGCTTGTGGGCAGTCTGTATTGGTCTCTCTCTTTTCTTTACCTCGATCTCCAACCCCAATCGCACCCTCTACTTCATCATTCCCGACTCTGTCCAGCCCTGGGTCTACACCTCTCTCCCCCGCCAGTGGCACCATATCGCTCAAGCCCGCCCCCTCCTGGCTGAAATTCCCCCTGATGCCAGCGTTTCTGCCACGACATACCTGGTACCGCCTCTGTCCAGTCGCCGGGCCATCATTCGATTTCCCCGCATAAAATTCCGCAATGATGAAAACGAACCCATGCCCGTAGACTACGTCGCTGCCGATCTCTGGCAGTTGCAACAGTACCAGGTTGCCTTCCGACACGAACGCTCCACTATTCGAGATGGTATTCCTGTTCTAGATGAAGTCATCGATAGCGGCGAATATGGCGTTGTGGGTTTCGCCGATGGTGTGATGTTGCTCCAGCACAATGCCCCATCCGATCCAGCAGCAGAGGAAGCCTGGCGATCCCTGCGCCCCGAACTGGAAACAGCTCCAGACCCCGATTAATAGCCTCGTCGGAAACCCATAAATATTGAGCAGCTTCGTAGGGTGCGTTAGCCGACAGGCATAACGCACCGCTCTAATCTGATTAAGTGTAGTACGTTATGCGGCGCTGCAGAGTTTGTTGGATCAGCATTACGGAAAAATGGGTTATTTTGAAAGCCTTGCTCAGCAAGGTTTTCAAAATAACCTTCCAAGTCGTGCTGCGATCGCATGCCAAAATTGTGCCGTTTAGCTACAGTTGAATTAAGGCAAGCGCTGAAATAGATGGAGGATCGGGTAAATCGTGAACTGTGTCAAAGAGATCGTTTTCACCCCTCTTACCAAGGTATTCAATCAATTGGCTTCTGGAACGATCGCGAACGTTATCAAACGGATTGCTTTCAAACAACAGCTGTTTTGGGCCGGGGTGTTGTGCCTGTGTATGCTCCTGTTTCCATTGCCAGGTCTGGCTTTCGCTGTTCAGGACATTCCACAGCCCCAGCATGCAGGCGACAGCTGGGTTGTAGATCGGGCCCATATCCTCAGTAACAACACAGCAGTCCAAATCAATCGGATATTGATAGAGCTGGAGGCGAAAAACGGCACCGAGCTGGCAGTCGTGACAGTACCAGAAACTGCTCCAGCCCCAACCCCAAAAGCATTTACCACTGAATTGTTTAACACTTGGGGTATTGGTAAGCAGGGACAGGACAATGGCGTGCTGTTTTTGATTTCTGTGGGCGATCGTCGAGTTGAGATCGAAACAGGCTACGGAATTGAAGCGATTTTGCCCGATGCCAAAGTCGGCCATATCATCGACAGCACCATTATTCCGCAATTTAAACATGGCAATCTGGACGCAGGGGTTCTTGCTGGAACGACCGCCCTGGCCAATGTATTAGAAACTGCAACCTACCCCCCTGCGCGCATGTTGCGGTTTGCAGTGCCGCTATATATCTCAGTTGCCGCTGCGATCGCAACTCTGTTGTCGATTGCAAACTATTATCTTGCTAGCAACCCCTCCTGGCATCCAGTGCAGATAGAACCGACCGGATATTACCGCTTGAAAGATTGGGAAGATCGGGTTAAAGACAGGTATCGGCAAGTTTGGATAGGGACATTTTGCCAACTCTTTGCCATCGTTCTTTTACTCGCATTCAGTGTCACAAAATCCGGTTTTGCCAGCTTCATGTTCGCCTTAACTGTCGGAATAATGGGCTATTTGCCCATCAGTCGTATCCTCATTCAAGCGATCTTCAACTGCAATACCCACGGTAAAGACAGTCGAAGCTTGCAGGATATCTATTGTGCTCAATGTCAACAACCGATGTCCAGGTTAGACCTGGTATCCCTGATGGCCCTACTCACTCCACCAGAAGCGATGGCACAGCGTATAGGTAGCGTAATGTTTGAAGCATGGCGGTGCTCTGGGTGTAGCGAAACATTGCCACAATCTATCCCCCTGCGGCAGGCCGTCAATCTTCGCGCCTACGTCAAAAATAGCAGAGAGTTTAGCCGCTGTCCGACCTGTAAAGAGTTGACGGTCACCCATTCATCCAAGACTGTCCAAGAACCTACCATAGACAGTAAAGGGATACTTTTGGAGATTGCTACTTGCCATTGTTGTTCTGATCGAAAGGAGAAACGAAAAACGATTTCATACCTTGCACCAATCAGGAGCAGATATCGTGGCAGTAGTGACGATGATGGCTTTGGGGGTGGCTTTGGTGATGGCTTTGGGGGTGGCTTTGGCGGCGGCGACGGGGGTGGTGGCTTTGGTGGCGGTAGTAGCGGCGGTGGCGGTGCAGGCGGCCATTGGTAGCGCCTGGTGCCGCCATCATTACGGCATGAGCTTAAGGCTCGGATCCAGGATGAAGCCAGCTTGCGAATACCTTTGTCAGACGTGGCATCACGAGATAGGTCATAATAACCACTGTGAGGAACGTCACGACGAACGTTCGCAGCAATGCTGGAAGCGAACGGAGCAGCGGCCCAGCCAGGACATCAATCGAGTTAATCAATATATAGATGGCGAAGCTAGAAATTGCGACCATTTTGTAGCGGGCAGGAGGCTGTCTTCCAGGTTGGTGAGGTAAGGTAAACCAGGTTTCTAATCCAGTCAGAATCGAAACTTTGCCAGATCCAACCGTGAGTCGTTGTGCTCGTGCCAGCAGTCTTTGCCGGATCGGAGAGATTTCCCATTGCTTCAGATCGCTCATCCGAGCAAACTTGAAGACAATCCGATATTCTGGACAGTCGCGATCGCGCGGACGAAACACACGCGCCCCAAGGTGTCCTTCAAACGTCCTTGCTGCTTCAATCAGCTCAGCCAGAACCCCTTCAAATGCTGTCTCCTGGCCCGATTTTACCCGTTGAAGAATATCAACGGTTGCCGGTGGATCTAAGTCCAGTGGATCTAAGTCTGGAGGTTCGACAATACTCATACCCAGGATACAAAATGCAATCGCGATTCGCATTAACTCACATTAATGGATGTCCAGGAACGCCTACCTCCAACCGCACAACTTTGGCCGGTTGCAGTCCAGTAGGTGGAGGAAACGACATTCCCCCATTGGTAACGACATAAACGCTTGTACAATCCCCCTCACTCTGCCCAAACGCAAGGGCCGTGCTACCCGTCACGCCTTGTTCGGCCTGGGCGATCGTCGTCGTACTGCTATCGGGGGCAATCCGAACTACACTGTTGTAGATATGAGTTGTGCCGTACAGATTCCCCTCCCGATCGAAGGCAAAGTCATCTAAATTGATCGGTTGCAGGAAAATTTCCGGTTCGCCCGGTTGACCAGCCGATTGTATGGGAATCTTAACCAGTTGCATCTTTTCGGTATTCGAGGCATAGAGCGCGTTCCCATAAACCTTTAGCCCATTTACCGCTGGCAACTCTTGGTCAGGAGAACTGCGGGCAAGGACAGGATGTTCGAGCCAGAGTCTGACTGTTTTTGCGGCCACATTGAGCTCCCAAATCGCGCCCCGGTAAGAGTCTGCAATCAGGTAGCGATCTGCCATCAGGGGCGTTAACCCATTCAAGAAAATAGCATCGGGCATTGTCACCAATACATCTACATCTCCTTGAGGAGAAATCGTGAATACAGTGGCAACATTTTCAGCATTCCATGCCGTGAGTAACAAATTGCCATCAGCAGTGAATGCCAGTCCAGTTGCCTTTCCAGCGATTTCGGCATGAACAACAGGGACACCTTCTGTTTCCAGACGATAGACTTTGCCGTCGAAATGACTCGTGAAAAATATCGTATTCTCAGGGTTGATGGCAATACTTTCCAGAAAGGTATTCGTTGGAAATTCAGCGATTTGAAAACTGGGCACCAGTGCAACCGGTATTTTGGCGAAGATGGGGGGTAAACCAGATGAGATAGACATGTCTCCTGAGCCAAATTAAGCCAAATTAAATGCGTGCAGCATTAGCATACTCGCTAGCTATTATCATCGTCTTCTTGAATCTTTCGAAGATTTTTGTACAATCTTTCGATCGCGTATCCTTGAGGTGACTAGTACAGCAAGGCGGAAGTTCTGTTACCATTCAGAAGACGGGAAACCCTGACCAATCAATACTTTTGACTTTTGATTTTTAACTTTTAACTTCTGCGCAGCGGACTAGCGCATTGCATTTCGATAGGCTTTTGGTGTCGTTCCCAGGTGCTTGCGAAACGATCGGGTCAGATGGCTCTGGCTAGAAAAACCGCATTGAATTGCAATATCAGCAATCGTTCTATCTGAGCATTCGAGTAACTGCTGTGCTCGTTCTAATCGGTGCTGAACAATAAATTGGTGGGGAGGTACTCCAGTGGTTTGCTTAAACAGCCAGGCAAAGTAGCAAACACTCATCCCAACCAGAGCAGCCAATTCAGCGAGTTTCAGCTCTTGCTCCAGATGCTCGTAGATGTAATCAACGACCTGTTTTAACCGAGCTTGAGGCAATTTCCCGGTTTGGGACTCCAGGGCCGGTGGGGTCGCAGAATACCATTTAAGCAAATGCACCTTGAGGCAATTGACCAGAGACTCTACATACACGCGATCGCAGCCCCCATTGGCCTCCAATTCCGACTTGAGAGCAAGCCCAATGTGTTTAATCAGCGGATCGGGTTTGGGTAAACATGGCACTAAATCAATCTGGTCAGGTGAAATTATCTCATAAGCAGTGTGCCTTAGAACTTCAGGACTGAGCGTTAGAATCAGAAATTCCGAGGGACGATCCCACTGCACTTGATGAGCAACCGTCGCAGGAACGACAATGACCTGCTCGGTCAAGACTTGCTCATAATGCACCCGCCCATCTAATCGCCGCTTGACCTGCAAATCTTGCGGAATGCGAGTATGGATGGCAATTTTATGGTCTGCATAGGCGTACTCCGGCGTCTCATAGGGCGGATAATGAAAGTGTTCTAGGGCAATTCCTTGCCATCCTGATTGAACGCTAGAAAGCAAAGGAACTCTGGGTAGAATTGGCGAGAGAGATTTGTTTCTGGGAATCACTGTTTCGGACATATCGCTTTTGGGATCCGGTGTTCAGATATTGTATGCCTCACAGGATACTGGTTTCAAGGGTGCGATAGCCCATGATTGGAGATGAACTGAACTTATACGTTGCATATACACCAAGTCAAACATTGAGACTGGAGACTGGTAAGCAATCTCCTCCAGTTCAGCAGGTTAATGTTCATGATTGCTCTCAATTCATCTCTGTTTCTAAACGCTGATGCGTTTGAGATAAAACCCCAAAAAGGGACAGATTCGTTGCCCCCTAAACTTGTCGATATTGTCAGCCAGGTCATCGACCTTCAAACCGTTACCCTGACGGACTGTTACTGTATGATGGCTGCCTTACTGGACCCCGCCACCTCCGAGGAAGGCATGTATTGGATCGAGCGGCTGCTATGGTCGATACGTCGCCGACAAGTCCAGTTAGCAGAGGCATTTTCCAAAGGCAGGAATGGAGAAACAATCGTTATGGATGAGAAATCTCCCAAAGTCGAGAACGAGGAAACGATAGTAATGGATAAAGAATTAATCGAGGTGGAAACGACGGTGGTGGGAGAGGACATCACAGAGATTACCCAGGAGACATTTATTCTGATGAAGCCCTGGGATATTATCTGCTGAGCTGAGTTATTGAGTATCAAGCAGCCTTTTTATCGCGATCGCGTCGAATTTTGACTATCGAATTTTGAATAGTCATGAACGTCAATCATCCTATTCTGAACGCGATGCGCAACTATAGCACTACAGCGATAGGTTAAGACGTTTTGCCGTTCCCTGTTCCCCGTTCCCCATTCCCTTTCACTCAAAATGTAATGTCCTAACTCAAAACCGTAGTGCTATAAACATCAAGATCGCCGATCTTTCCCCGGGCTATCCTTCTGGACTGTTCCAGGATGATGGGCAAGATACCCATCCCACAAAGGCACTCTAGAAGCCCAGCGAAAGAATTCCTGTTCAGCGATCGACCTACGCATCCTTACCCCCTTAATCGTTATGAATTCTTCTTCTAATTGCCTCAAACTGATGGCTAGCAGCCTCATGGCCGCTTTTATGCTGACACTGACCGTAGCCCCCTCTCGCGCCCAAAACATCACCGCAGCACCCGACGGTACCGGCACCGCCATTGTCCATAATGGCAACACCTATATCATCAATGGCGGCACCCAGGCCGGTGCCAATCTCTTCCACTCCTTCCAAGAATTTGGCCTATCTCCCCAGGAAACCGCCCATTTTTTGAGCAATCCCAGCATTCGTAATGTGCTCGGTCGTGTGGTTGGCGGCAACGCCAGCACCATCGAAGGCTTGATTCGTCTCAGCGGCGGCAACTCCAATCTGTACCTGATGAATCCAGCTGGTATCGTCTTCACCCAGGGGGCGCGCCTCGATCTGCCCGGTAGCTTCGCCGCCACCACGGCAACACGGATGGGATTTGAGGACGGTTTTTTCCATGCCGCTGGTGAAAACGACTATGCCGCCTTGACTGGCAATCCCACGCACTTCGTGTTTGATACCCCTACAGGATCGATCCTGAATCAGGGAACATTAGAAGTTGCAGCCGGGAAAAACCTCTGGCTCGTGGGCAGCAGCGTCTTGAACACGGGCACCCTGAAGGCACCGGGCGGCAACGTCACCATCGCCGCAATTCCCGGTCAACATCAGATCCGCATTAGCCAGGACAACATGCTGTTGAATCTGGTCGTAGAAGCGGTACCGATGGATGAAGCAGAAGGAACTGGACAAGGGGCAGGAACCGGGCCAGCAGAGGGAACCGATCCCATTGGCCTGCAGCCCATCGGTTTGCAAGCGACCGATCTACCCCGCTATCTCACGGGCGGCAGCGAGCTTGACAACGCCAACGCCGTCACTATCGCCGCAGATGGCACAGTGCATCTAAGCAGCAATGGCAATCTCAGAGAATTCCAAACCGGAGATGTCGGCATTGCGGGTAAGATCGAAGCGGATACGGTGCAATTGATGGCGGCAGGACAAGTCACCCCCACCGATCCAGCCCTGATCCAGGGAGATACAACCGTTGTCCGGTTTCCAGGGGAAACAGATGCCCTCAGTTACAACTTCATCGACGGCTTGATTGACGATCCCACCCTCTTCCTCTATGGGGGAGAACAGGGCAGCATTTCCAGGCTGGTGAGCAGCCAGGAAAACGGCATTGACGTCATTACAGCACGGCTGGCAGATCTAGCCCAGCAAGGTGTCCAGCTCGACGGGCTGCGCATTGTCTCTGAAGGCGGCGAAGGTAATTTCTGGTTAGGCAATGCCTGGGTGACGGCGGAGACGATCCAGGACTATGCCGGACAATTGTCCACCTGGTCTAGCGCGCTGACGGCGAGTGCCGATATACTGCTCTACAGTTGCTTGACCGCTCTGGGAGAATCCGGTGAGGCCCTGGTCAGCCGTTTAGCCGAGGCGACGGGTGCGGATGTGGCCGCTTCCACCAATCTGACCGGTAGTGCAGCGCTCGGGGGCGATTGGGTGTTGGAGCGACAAACCGGCAGTATTGAACTGGGATCGGGGTTTGAACCGACAGTGCTGGAAAACTTCGCGGGCACCTTGCAGGTGTTTACAGCCACCGATGCCGCCAGCTTGATTGCCGCCATTACCACCGCCAATGGCAATGCCCAGGCGGATACGATTAACCTGGCGGGAGATATTACCTTGACCGCCATTGATAATCCTGCCAATGGTGCCAATGGCTTACCGTCGATTGTGGCCGATGGCGGGAATAAACTGACGATTAATGGCATGGGGAACACGATTTCTCGGGATGCCACTGCCCCTGGCTTCCGGCTGCTGCACATTTCCCTGGGGGGCGAGTTAGAGGTAAACGAGACCACCCTGTCCGGCGGGATCGCCAACGCGGGGGGCTTCTTTGGCCCAGGAAACAATGGGGGAGGCGTCTTCAATCGGGGCACGGTGACCCTGAACAATAGTACCGTTTCGGGCAATGAGGCCGTGGCCGATGGCGGCGGTGTTTATAGCTTTGGCAATATCACCAATGGTGCAGTTGCGACCATTACCCATAGCCTGATTACGGGCAATACGGCGGGGGGCAGTGGCGGGGGGATCTCCAACGCTGCCTTTACCGGGGGGCCGACCAACACCCCCGATGCCGCGACAATGACGATTAGCAATAGCCTGATTACGGGCAATTCGGCAAATAGCGGTGGCGGCATTTCCAACTTTGGCCAAAATACCGACAATGGTGCGGTGATGTTTGTCCGCAATAGCACCATTACGGGCAATAGCGCCGACTTCGCGGGCGGGGGCCTCTACAACCGGGGGCAGAGTGCCAGCCAGGGCGCGACGCTGACGATTACCAATAGCACGGTTATCCAGAATACCGTGCCGACGGTCGGTGGCCAAAGCGGTGGCGTCCACAACACTGGCGTGTTTGGGGGGCCTAATACCGGGCGATTGATCGTGGGCAACAGCATCATTGCCCAGAATACCGCGGATGTAACCCCGGATGTGGGCCACGATATACCTTTCGCCAGTTCCCCGGTGGTTGACCAGGGCAATAACCTGATTGGCATTGATTCCCAGGGGCTATTCACCACCAGTACCCTGGTTGGCAGTACTGCTGCTCCCCTGGATCCCCAACTCCTGCCGCTGGGCGACTACGGCGGCCCAACGCAGACCTATGCCGTCCTCCCCGACAGTCCGGCGTTTAACGCGGGCAGTAATGCCCTGGCCACGGGATTGATGACTGACCAGCGGGGGGCCAATCGCTTGAACGGCACGGTGGATATTGGGGCCTTTGAGTTCCAGGGCTATCGTTTGGTTGCGATCGCAGGTAATGACCAAAACACCCCAGTGAATACCAATTTTGGCACGAATCTGGCAGTTCAACTGGCGGAAAGCTTTGTCAATACCCCCCTGCCTGTTGCCGGTCTCAATGTCACCTTTACCGCCAATCCTGGCTCCACTGGAGCCAGCGGCAGCTTTGCCAGTGCCAGCGCCACGACTAACGCAGCGGGTATTGCTACAGCCGGGGTGTTGACGGCCAGTGCAGACGGAGGCGATTTCACGGTGACGGCCAGCGCGATGGGGGTGACTGATGGCTTGTTTAACCTGACCAATACGGGGGCGACGGTTGACGAAACCGTGATTGAGAAGAAAGTCGTTACCTTCGCCACCCCAATTGAGGGGATAGATATGTCAACGCGCGATTTTACTCAGGAGCCGCATGACTCCCTGACGGCAGCGTGCCAGACGATTCCCGCTGTGACCCTTGGTGGCGTCGGTGACGGGAACGAGAGGGAGCAGGGCAGTCGTAACAGCCAGAACGAAGGCAGTGGAGGCTGTTAGTCGGGTGATGTTCTGGTGATGTAAGGATGGGGGGGCGATCGCACTCCCCCGAATTACGGAGGAATCAGTGCGATCGCATCACCTGGTATTTTCAAACGCAGTATTAAAACAAAACGTTAAAGTTTCAGTTCTTTTTGCCAGAGGGGGTAGTGGATCGTTACAGTACAGGCAGTGGAGGAATCAATGAATAAGATAAACATCTCGCAAACTGACCCAATTGAGGGATTAGCTGAGTTTTGGCAGACCTACGACTTCACCGATTTTGAAGACCAGTTGAAAGACTTTACAGAACCCATGTTTGCAGGCGAAATGGTGGTACAAATCCATTTGCAACCCGCAGAACTGGAAACAGTTAAACAAGTTGCCCGATCGAGCAGTATGAAGTATACCGATTTAATTCGAGCCTGGGTTTTGGAGAGAATTTTTGCCTGATCGGGCTTGCGATCGCACCCAAGCCCAGTCAAACCCCAGCTTGAATGTTGCCACAACAACGCAGCCAATTGGCAGAGAACAGTTCCAGACCGCAGCGGCAGCAGTCGACGCGTTGATTCAGAACACTTTGCCCGACTATACTACGAACGGTTACGATCTGAACTTTTGTAGGGTGTGTTAGGCGATAGCTGTAACGCACCGTGAAGATATATTTTAATGCGTTACGCTAGAGCTAGTGCATCCTATGGTTTATGCAGATCTTAACCGTGCAAAGTATAGCCTCACCCAGTCTGAATTCAATTCAGACTCATTGAGGATTGGTGCTATTGTAAGGCAGTTAGATTGATGCAGAAAACATTCAGGGTAACCCCACCCATCTATCTCCTTCAAAGATTGTTATGTTGACTTCTTCTCCCCGCCTTCAACTGATTGCTCGCAGCATCCTGGCTGTTTTCATCCTCTCATTGGCCGCAGCAGCCCCGAGCCGCGCTCAGAGCATTACTGCTGATCCCAATAGCGGCGGCACTGCTATTGTTCATGACGGCAACACCTACACCATTAATGGCGGTACCGCAGCCGGAGCGAACCTGTTTCATTCTTTTCAAGAGTTTGGTCTCACGGCCCAGGAGACCGCCCATTTCCTCAGCAATCCCAGCATTCGCAATGTGCTCGGTCGCGTCGTCGGCGGCAATGCCAGCACCATCGAAGGCTTGATTCGACTCAGCGGCGGCAACTCAAACCTGTACCTGATGAACCCCGCCGGGATTGTCTTTGGCCAGGGAGCGCGCCTCGATCTGCCCGGTAGCTTTGCGGCCACAACGGCAACCCGCATTGGCTTTGAGGACGGCTTCTTCCAGGCTGCTGGCGATAATGACTATGCTGCCTTGACTGGCGCTCCCACTCACTTTGTGTTTGACACTGGCACCGGCTCGATCCTCAACCAGGGGATCCTGGAAGTGGCCAACGGTCAATCCCTCTGGCTGGTGGGCGGCAGCGTCCTCAACACCGGCACGCTCAAGGCACCGGGTGGCAACGTGACTATTGCGGCCATTCCCGGCCAGCACCAGATCCGCATCAGCCAGGAGAATATGCTGCTGAATCTGGTGGTAGAGGCCCTGCCGATGGCTGAAGCGGAGGGAACCGATGCGGGGGGGGGGAAACCGATCCAGCCGCAGTCTCTGAAGCCGCGGAATCCCCGGAGCCAATCGGCTTGCAACCTACGGATCTGCCCCGATATCTCACGGGTGGCAGCGAGCTGGACAATGCCAGCACCGTCACCATCGCTGCCGATGGCACGGTGTACCTGACCAGCAATGGCGATCTCAGGGAATTCCAAACCGGCGATGTGGGGATTGCGGGCACGGTCGAAGCCGAAACGGTGCAACTGATGGCCGCCGGCCAGGTGACGGCCACCGATCCCGCACAGGTTCAAGGCAAGACAACGGTGGTGCGGTTTCCTGGCGAGACCGATACCCTCAGTTACAACTTCATTGATGGCTTGATTGACGATCCCAACCTCTTCCTCTATGGGGGAGAAGCGGGCAGCATTTCCACCCTGGTGAGCAGCCAGGAAAACGGCATTGACGTCATTACAGCGCGGCTGGCAGAGCTGAGCCAGCAAGGCATCCAGCTGGACGGCCTGCGCATTGTCTCTGAGGGCGGCGAGGGCAATTTCTGGTTAGGCAATGCCTGGGTGACGGAGGAGACGATCCAGGATTATGCCGGACAATTGTCCACCTGGTCAAGCGCGCTGACCGCCAGTGCCGATATTATGCTCTACAGTTGCTTGACCGCCCTGGGAGCCTCCGGTGAGGCATTGGTCAGCAGTCTGGCCGAGGCGACGGGCGCGGATGTGGCTGCCTCCACCAACCTGACCGGCAGTGCGGCTCTGGGTGGGGATTGGGTACTGGAGCGGCAGACCGGCAGCATTGAGCTGGGAGCCGGGTTTGAGTCGGCAGTGATGGAGAACTTCGCCAGCACGCTGCAGGTGTTCACCGCCACCGATGCCACCAGTTTGATTACTGCCATTACCACCGCCAACGGCAACGCCCAGGTGGATACGATTAACCTGGCCGGGGATATTACCCTGACGGCGATTGATAACGCGGTGAATGGTGCCAACGGCTTACCCTCGATTTTGGCCGATGGCGGCAATAGCCTGACGATTAACGGCATGGGC